>ENA-OWPN01001518-OWPN01001518.1-human-gut-metagenome-genome-assembly--contig:-NODE-1518-length-20379-cov-3.919652_pt1 | contig 20379 bp, 22 predicted proteins | sample MGYA00248266_ERZ651850 | MGnify/ENA primary metagenome ERZ651850 (study PRJEB26924, sample SAMEA4378296) | human gut metagenome | biome: human gut; feature: human-associated habitat; material: faeces... | reverse complement strand
CCCGCCCCCTGCATTACAATAGCACTAATTTGAGAATAAGTTTCAAATTCAAATTCTCCGATAGGAGGAACCTCCATGAAAGAAAGCTATCAAACCCGCCAGGGCGCTTTGATTCTGCAAACCATGCAGAATCTTGCCGGCCCCGTCACCGCCGAGGCCCTTTGTGCCATCCTGCGGGAGCAAAGGGTCAGCAAGGCCACCGTTTACCGCCACCTGGAGCGCCTGACGGCCGCCGGGCAGCTGCGTCGCTTCTCCCCCGCGGAGGGTGCGGCCGCCTGCTACCAATATGTCGGCGACCACCACGACTGCCACCTGCACCCCCACATGGTGTGCGAGTGCTGCGGGCGGCTGTTCCACTTGGATTGCAGCCAACTGGAGGCACTCTCGGAGCACATCCGGGAGCACCACGGCTTTTTGCTGGATTATAAAAATACCATTCTGTATGGGGTATGCACTGCCTGTGCCCAAAAGGAGGCCCATCCATGACCCTGATTCAATGCTGCGATCTTTCGCTGGGGTACGAGGGCAAATGCGTCCTCTCCCACCTGGAGCTTTCGGTGCAGGAGGGGGATTACCTTGCCATCGTGGGCGAAAACGGTGCGGGCAAATCCACCCTGCTCAAAGGCATCCTGGGACTGATCCGCCCCACCGGCGGGCATATTCACTTCCACCTGCCGCCTAAAGAGATTGGTTATCTGCCCCAGCAGACCCCCATCCAGCGGGATTTCCCCGCCTCGGTCATGGAGGTCGTCCTCAGCGGTCTGCTGGCTTCCAAGGGCTACGCGCCCTTCTACACCCGCGCCGACCGCGAAACAGCCCTTGCCAAATTGCGCCTGCTGGGGGCGGAGGACCTGGCAAACCGCTGCTACCGGGAGCTTTCCGGCGGGCAGCAGCAGCGGGTGCTGCTGGCACGGGCCCTGTGCGCCGCCGGCCGCCTGCTGCTTATGGATGAGCCCTTTACCGGGCTGGACCCCACCGTCACCAATGAGTTGTACGATGTGGTGGACAAGCTGAACCACGAGCAGGGCGTCACCGTCATCATGGTCACCCACGATGTCCCGGAGGCCCTGCGCCATGCCAGCCGTATCCTGCACCTGGGGGCGGAGCATTTTGACGGCACAGCGGAGGAATACCGCCAAAGCCCCCTCTACCGCCGTCTGATGGGAGGTGAAAGCCATGCATGATCTCCTTTCCGGCCTGTTTTCCTATCCCTTTATCCAGCGGGCGCTCATCGCCGGTACACTGGTGGCGCTCTGCTCGGCGCTCTTAGGGGTCAGCCTGGTCCTCAAGCGCTATTCCATGATCGGCGATGGGCTTTCCCATGTAGGCTTCGGCGCTATGGCGGTGGCAATGGCACTGGGGGCTGCCCCATTGGCCGTTGCCTTGCCGGTCGTTATCCTGGCCGCGTTTTTCCTGCTGCGTCTCAGCCGCGGCAGCCGTCTGGCCGGGGATAGTGCCATTGCGCTGGTTTCCAGCGGAGCGCTGGCCATTGGCGTGGTGGCCACTTCCCTCAGCAGCGGCAGCAATGTGGATGTAATGAACTACCTCTTCGGCAGCATCCTTACTATGACCGCCGCCGATGTAAAGCTGGCTGTCCTGCTTTCGCTGGCTGTATTGCTGCTGTTCCTGCTGCTGTACCACCGCATCTTTGCCGTCACCTTCGATGAGACCTTTGCATGTGCCACCGGCATCCGCGCCAATCTCTACAATATGGTACTGGCCCTGCTCACTGCCGTTACCATTGTCATCGGCATGCGCCTGATGGGTACCCTGCTCATCTCCAGTCTTATCATCTTCCCGGCCCTTTCGGCCATGCGCATCAGCCGCAGCTTTCTCGGCGTGACGGTCGGGGCGGCCGTGCTTTCGGTGGTCTGCTTCTGGGTGGGGGTACTGGCCTCTTTCCTGCTTTCCACCCCCACCGGCGCCAGCGTCGTCCTGGTGGATCTGGCTGTCTTTTTGCTGCTTTCCCTCTACGGTCTGCTGCGCCGCCGCAAATAACGCAAAGTGAGTGCTGCATTTTTGCAGCCGGTATAGTATAATATAGCTTAGAGCCTGCTTATGGGGCCCGCAGGGCACCGCTCCGCGGTGCAACGGGCTTCGCCCGTCCCCGGCGGCTGCGCCGCCGGCCCTGCGGGCCCCCACCCTGCCCCCTGCATCTATCCTCCCTACCCGAAAGGAGCCACCCCCATGACCGATATCAACCGCCGCGATACCAGCGAGATCAGCGAGCTTTCCCGCGCCGTCTTTGAAAATCCGCAGGTCTTTGTCGACCGTGCCGAGAGCCGCTTCCGTGACCAGCTGCGCGGCATGACCGAAAAAGTAGCGGCCAGCGGCAGTCACATCGTGCTGCTGTGCGGCCCCTCCTCCTCCGGCAAAACCACCACCGCCAATCTCCTGGTCTCCGATCTTTCCGCCCTGGGACGGCGGGCGGTGCGCATCTCGCTGGATGATTTTTACCGTAACCGGGATGTGATGCCCCTGTGGGAGGACGGCACCAAGAATTTTGAATCCATCGAAGGCTTGGATCTGGAATGCTTCAGCACCAGCGTCAATACCCTGATGCGGGAGGGCCACGCCGAATTCCCCATCTTCGATTTTACCGAGGGCCGGCGCTCCCCCCTCTCCCGCCCCATGGAGTACGATGAAAACACCATCCTCATTTTTGAGGGCATCCACGCCCTGCAGCCGCAGCTGCGTCAGGGCCTGGCCAGCAGCAATTTCGGCATCTACATCCACCCCAATACCAGCTATGTGGATCAGGATGGCCACACCCTGCTGGATGCCCGCGACCTTCGCCTGACCCGCCGCATCATCCGGGATAACCTGCACCGCGGCACCCCACCGCTGGGCACCATGCGAATGTGGAAGGATGTGCTGCGCGGCGAGCTGCTGTACATGAAGCCCAGCAGCGGCACCGCCGATGTCTTCGTCAATACCAGCCACGACTACGAGCCGTTCCTATACAGCGCTGTCATCACCGGCCTGCTGGAGCAGATAGAGGACGCCGGGGAAAACCGTGAAACGGTGGAACGCCTGCTGCAAAGCTACCGCCACTTCTTCCCCATCGGTACCGAGCTGGTCCCCCCAAGCTCCCTGATACAGGAATTTATCGGCGACAAATAATTTTTCCACCCCTTACTCTCTGCGCAGGGCCGCATCCCGGCTCTGCTTTTCCTTTGCGCAAAATCTGGGCCCCGGCCTGGGCAGGTCCCTGCTCACCACAGGTATCCGCCCCGGCTCCGCCGGGGCGGCCCTGCGGGCCCTCCCCCTGCACCATCCCCTTCCTAACTCCCCCACAAAAAAATCCTCCGCCGGATCACCACGATCCGACGGAGGATTTATTTTTTATTCGGTTACGGCATCCCCGCAAAAATACTCTCAAACGGGCCATAGGCCGGCTCATTGTAAGCCACGGTGCCGTTCTTCGCCATCTCTATGGCGTCCTTCACCGAAAGCGTCTGCCCCTGCGCCCTGTACTGCTGAATGAGCGCCCACGCCACATTCAGGTACCAGTCGGCATATTCCACCCCGCACTCGGCGGCGGTCATGCCTACCAGCGGCACGCCGTAGCTGCTGCCGTAGTTATGGTAGCTGCACACCTGCGGGATATTGGAATTCTTATACCAGCCGGTGGCGGTCTCGGAGCACCCAGGCCCGGCCAGCATCCCGGTCAGCTTGCAGTATTCGTAGGCGGTCACATTGTTGCTGGTCTCGAATGCCTTCCCGCTGGCTCCCTCATGCACCTGGCTCATTATGGCCTTCCAGATCTTCGGGGGCGGGTAGCTGGAATAGCGGATGGAATTGGGGATGGCCACGCCGTATTTATTATACTGGATGTTCCCCGCCTCATCGGTCTTATAGCGGGAATCGTAACCCAGCCAGCACACACCCACATAGTATGGGGTAACACCCACAAACCACTGGTCCACACTGTCATCGGTGGTACCGGTCTTGCCCGCCACAGGGATATTCATAGCCCCCAGGTTGGCGGCAGCGCCGGTGCCCTCCCACCCGGTGACCTCCTGCAGCAGGCGGTTCATCACGGTGGCGGTCTCAGCGCTGATGACCCGGACCGGAACGGTGTTCTTCTCCAGGATTACATTGCCGTAGGTATCCTCCACACGGGTGTAGCTGTACGGCTCGGTGCGCACACCGCCGTTGCCGAACATCTGATAAGCGCCGGCCAGCTTCACCAGGGTCATACCCTTGGAAAGGGAGCCCAGCGCCATGGGGCTGTAGCTGTCATCGGCGGCGGTCAGGGTATCCACATTCAGCGAATACTTGAGAAAATCGTAGCTGGTGGTGGTTCCCAGCATCTGGGTAACCTGCACCGCCACGGTATTGATGGAGCGAATGACCGCTGTCCGTACCGTTACAAAGCCCTTAAAGCTGTTATATTCATTCTTGGGCACCCACAGCGGCTGGCTGTAGCTCACTTCATCGGGGTTGATGACCACCTGCCGGTCCTCTATCACGGTGGAATAGGTGATGAGGTCTTTTTCAATGCCCAGCACATAGGAGGTGATGGGCTTGATGGTGGAGCCGATCTGACGGGTAGTATCACTGGCCCGGTTCCAGATGCGGTTGCCCTCCTTGCCGCGGTTGCCGCCCACAATGCCCTTTAGGGCGCCGTTGGTATCAGTGATGACAAAAGCCGACTGGGGATATTCCTCGTTATTCACAGGCGGGAAGTTATCGGGACTGGAATAGTAGTCCTCCAGGATCTCCTGTACCCGCTCCTCGCAGGTGGTGTAAATGCGGTAGCCGCCGCCGATGAGGTTCTGGTATGCCTCCGCCTCGGTAATGCCCTGCTTTTCGGCCAGGTCACGGCACACCTCATCGGTCACATAGTCCACAAACCAGGTCTGGATGGTGGCATTGCTGTTGGTGCCGGTGGCCAGCACGATCTCCTGCGCCATAGCGGCGTTATACTCTTCCTTGGTCAGCTTGCCCTGCTCCAGCATCAGCCCCAGGATATACTCCTTGCGCTCCTGGTTTTCCTCCCAGTGGGTAAAGGGATCATAGGCGTAGGGATTTTTGGTGGTGCCCACGATGGTGGCGCACTCCGCCACGGTCAGCTCGCTGACATCCTTATTGAAGAAAACATTGGCAGCCGCTTGAATGCCGGAGCAGTTCTGCGAAAAGCTGGCCAGGTTCAGATAGGTCTCAATGATCTGCGGCTTGGTGTAGTATTTTTCCACATTCAGCGCCCGGAAGATCTCACGCAGCTTACGCGCCCAGCCCGCCGCGCCATCCACGGCACGGTCATTGGTGATATTACGCACCACCTGCTGGGTGATGGTGGAAGCGCCGGGGGTGGCCCCGCCGTAGAAGCCGGTCAGACCAATCTTCTGCAAAATGGCGCTGAGGCCCGCCTTGGAGGTGGTGAGGAAGTCCACGCCGTTGTGCTCCCAAAAGCGCTTGTCCTCCACCGCCACGGTGGCATCCAGCAGGCACTTCGGCATCTGGTCATAGTCCACCCAGATGCGGTTGCCCGCTTCGGGGTCGTAGGCGCGCGCCAACTCGGTCACACCATCATCCGCATAAAAGATGGTGGTGTACTTGGCCTTCTGCATACTCAGGTCCAGCATCTGCTGGTCGGTATTCAGGGTATCAAAGGCCCATACCGTCAGGACGCACCCAGCCACGCACATCAGCATAATGCCCACCAGGCATACCGCTGCGATGGCCCGCAGCACCTTATGGCCGCCGGGCTTTTTCTCCTTTCGGCCGGTGTTATCGGTATCCGGCTGCGCCGTCTTGCGGGCCTTGGCATTTTTAATAGCCTGGTCCGCCTTGCGGTTCATCCGGTTCCATTTTTCCTTAAAGCTCAAGCTGCTACCTCCTTCATTTTGCGGGGGAGAGGAAAATCTGCACAAAAACCGCCATGCGGCTCTATGCACATATACGATGTTATTATAGCACACTTTGGCCGCTATGTGTTACTATTTTTTGAATTTCCGCCCGCTTCTGACTATTCCGCCAAAAAATGCCCATACTGCCACTAAATAAAAGGCAGGAAAGGAGGCATTCCCATGCCCCGCAGGATCGTACTCTCTTTAGCCGTGGCCATTGCCGCCCTGCTGCTGGGGCTGGTGCTGGCCTTTCTTTCCCGCGGGAGCACCCCGCAGCCGCAGCCGGAACCCCAGCCGCAGGAGGAGCCCATCTCCCCCGCGCAGCCGGTCGAAAATCCCCTCCCCAACGAACCGGAGGAGCCGCAAAATCCCGCGGGCTACCTTCTGCGTGATTATGAAGGCCGGCTGGCCATCTTCCGGGAGGAGAGCAACACCCCGGAGATGATCTTCGATGTTTATACCCGTTTGCTGCCCCAGGCCGACCAGGAGCGGCTGACTGAGGGCATCTCCGCCCCCGATTATGAAACGCTGACCCGGCTCATTGAGGATTATATCAGCTGATTGAAAGCATTTTGCAATCAGCTGCCGTTCCCCGTCACCAAATCGTAACCCAATTTTCAATTAAAAAGGCGGAATTCTGCCCCCAGGCAGCATATAATAAAGACAGAGAAAGGGAGCACGGTGTCTCCACCACCGCCCTTTGAACAGCTTTCCGGTCTCCCAAAAAGACTGACGGATAAAAATTATTTTGGTTGGGAAAGGCTCTGCGAATGCAGGGCTTTTCTTTTTTGCTGTCTGCGCCGGTTTGTGCAGGGGGCCGGCCGGGGCCGCAGGCCAAACCGCCCTCCGGGCGGTTTCAGCGGGCGAAGCCCGCTGGTTTCGGCGGAGCCGAAACGGCCTGCGGCCGCGGCCCGGTCCCTGCTGGGGCCGGGATAGAGATGCCGTTCCCCAAGCCTACCCTCCGCAAAAATTTTTGTTTACCGATAGTTTGCAGATTTTGGGGAGGATTTATGCGGCGAAATGTGTTACAATACAGGCAGAAAGCGGAGCAAGTGTTTTACAAATAGTATAAAATAAACGGATAATACGAAAAATGGAGGAGAAAACCATGAAAAAACAGCTTTTGGCGCTGGCAATGGCGGGGGCCATGCTGCTGGGCGGCTGCCAGCCCACCTACAATGAGAATGATCCCAACTACCCCGGCACCACCCAGCCGGAGCAGAATGATACCCATGGCGATACCGAGAATAAGGACAACCAGTACGATAGCGATTACGGCGTGACCGGGGATGAGAACCTGGGCAACGAGAATAACAATGTTCCCACCGCGGCGGGGGTGGATGTGGAAAAGCTGGCGGGCCTTTCTACCGAGAGCAAGGACTGGGGCCCCGGCGGCCCGAAGGATGAGAAAAACCGCAGCCAGGGCTCGCTGCTGTACAATAAGACCTACGGCCAGTATGATGCCATCTTCCTCAAGGAGGACAGCGAGGAAGTCTACCTGACCTTTGATGAGGGGTATGAGTTCGGCCTTTCCGGGCAGATACTGGATACCCTGAAGGAGAAGGGGGTCAAGGCCATCTTCTTCATCACCGGCGATTTTGCCAAGGCGGAGCCGGAGCTGGTGCAGCGGATGATAGATGAGGGGCATGTGGTGGGCAACCACAGCTGGAAGCACCCCAATTACTCCGGGCTTTCAGTGGAGGAAGCGGAGCAGGACCTGATGAAGCTGCACGACTATGTCAAGGAGAATTTTAACTATACCATGCGGTATTTCCGCTTCCCGGCCGGCAACTTTAGCGAGCGGGCGCTGGCGGAGGTGCAGCAGCTGGGGTACAAGTCGCTGTTCTGGAGCTTTGCCTATAAGGACTGGCTGACCGATGACCAGCCGGATGAGGCGGAATCCCTGCAAAAGATTGTGGACAGCGCCTGCCCGGGTATGGTGTACCTGCTGCACGCGGTAAGCAAGACCAACGCCAATGTGCTGGCGGATGTCATTGACGGGGTGGCGGCCAAGGGCTTTACCTGGGGCGACCCCAGCAAGATATAATACGCAAAAAGCTCCCCCGCTGCGGCGGTGGGGGCTTTTCTATAATGCCAAGGAAGCGTACAGGAATCTGTTTTGCCCGTTGCATACCGTCCCAGGCGGTGATACAATAATGAAGTCTTTGGGGCGGGCATCCATGCTTTAGTCAAGGCTTTGCGATGCCGTCAGGCGGCAGCCAACTAAACCATTAGTTTCTATTTTTCTCCCGCTCGGAGGAAAATAGATAGAACAAATCGCAAGTAAGGGGGAACCCTCTCTTGCGGGGTTTTCCCCTTTTGCAAAACGATCCGCCGGATCATTTTGCAAATTCAACCCCTTTCGGGGCGCCCTTTGGAAAACGAAAGCGCAAGATAGCGCGGGCATCTTTCATCAAAACCACCTATCGATGCTTTTGATGTTAGAGGAAAAAGTGTTTCCCCTATTGTGGCTGGCGGCCAAGGCTACGCCTTTGGATTTTATAAAAGGCTTGACCGAAAAACTCGCAAATCCATTCTTAATATATCCCACAAGCAAGGAGGAACTGCCCATGAAAAAATACTGGCAGCTGTTTATTACCTTTGCCCGGATCGGGCTATTTACCATAGGCGGCGGGTATGCCATGCTGCCTATGATGCAGAGCGAGCTGGTGGAACGCCACGGCTGGGCCACCGAGCAGGAAATGATGGACTATTACGCGCTGGCTCAGTGTACCCCCGGCGCCATCGCCGTCAATGTTTCCACCTTCATCGGCTATAAGATCGCCGGGGTGCTGGGCGGCGTGATCGCCACGCTGGGGCTGGTGTTCCCTTCCCTGGTCATCATCATCGCCATCGCGGCGGTACTGGGCAATGTTTCCGAGCTGCCTGCCGTCAAAAACGCCTTTGCCGGGATCCGTGTGGGGGTGGCGGTACTGATGATCAATTCCGTCATTAAGCTGGCGAAGGCCGCCATAGTGGACTGGAAAGCGGTACTCATCTTCCTGGCGGTATTCGGCGGGGCGGTATTCACCCCGGTCAGTCCCATGATCTATATTGTAGCGGCCGGTGTGGCCGGCATCCTGCTGAAGACCTGGGAGGTGAAGGCCAAATGATGCTGCTGCGTTTATTCTGGGAGTTTTTTAAAATAGGGCTGTTCGCCGTGGGCGGCGGCATGGCCACCATCCCGTTCCTGTATGACCTGAGCGACCGCACCGGGTGGTTCACCTACACCCAGCTGGCGGATATGATCGCTATTTCGGAATCCACCCCAGGGCCTATCGGGGTAAACATGGCCACCTATGTGGGCTATGAGATGAGCGGGGTTCTTGGCTCCATTTCTACCACGCTGGGCTTTGTGGCACCCTCCATTATCATCATTGTCATTGTTTCCATCTTCCTGCAGAAATTCCGTAACAATCGCTATGTAGAAAGCGCCTTTTACGGGCTGCGGCCGGCTTCCTCCGGGCTGATTGCCTCGGCAGCGCTCTCGGTAGTCATTGTGGCGCTGCTGGCCGATGGTTGGAGCTTTGGTACCCTGTGGCAGAGCATCCGCTGGCCGGCGGTGGCGCTGGCGGTGTTTTTGGCCATTGCGACCAACCTGAAGCAGACCAAAAAGTGGCACCCTATTGTGTTCCTGGGCTTTTCCGCTGTGGTGGGCATTGTGTTCCACTTTGCGGGGGTGTAAAAAGGCGATTGCCGAAGGCATTTTGACAGGTGGCAGGCAGGAAAATGTGGCTGCTGTATTGTATATAGGGAAGAGTTTCCGCAGACCGCGGGGATGGGGCGCAGCCCCGCCCGCCGCAGGCGGGCGACACGGGCTTTGCCCGTGTGTTTCGGCGGAGCTGAAACGGGCTGCGCCCTCGTCCCGCGGTCTGCAAGTGACCCTCCAAGCCGGAAAAACAAAAAGCTCGCCGTCCTGCCCACTTGGGGCAAAGACGGCGGACTTTACTTTTTATCGCGCGCCCGGCGGGCGGCATATTTGCGGCGGGTGGCTTCGCCGCCGCGCAGATGGCGCTCTTCCTTATTGCGGTCCAGCACCACCCGTACCTCCCGGTACAGCGGGTAATTAAGCAGCGGCAGCCGCTCCTGGATATCCTTATGCACCGTGGATTTGGAGATGCAGAACTCCTTTGCGGTCTCCCGCACGGTGGCGCCTGTTTCTATAATATACCGGGCAAACTGCACGGCCCGATCCTCCGGCAACCCCTTCACGATGAGATGACCTCCCCCCAGTTAGTTTCACGCGGGTTCTTGGTGCATCTATATGCGGCAGGGGCGGGCGGTATGCTTTTCGGGCTTCTGCAGCGGCAGGGAATCGGGCGGCAGCCCGGCAGCTTCGCCTTATCCCCGCCAAGGAACGCTCCCGCCCCTTGCACCAAAGCCAAAAATCTGCTATACTACAATGAGTTTGCCCCAAAGGGGCGAAAATGGTAAAAAGAAGGGAGTCCCTGCGCCGTGGCCAAAGCCGAGATAAGAATGACAGAAGGTCCCATTGCCAAACAGCTGGTATCCTTTGCGATCCCGCTGTTTCTGGGCTTTTTGTTCCAGCAGCTGTATAATACCGCCGATGCCCTCATCGTCGGCAACCTGCTGGGCAACAGCGCGCTGGCAGCGGTGACCGGCACCGGCACCCTCATCTTTTTGCTGGTGGGGTTCTTCGGCGGTATTTCGATGGGCGCGGGCGTGGTGGTTTCCCGGTTTTTCGGTTCCCGTGAGGTGGAAAAGATGCGTGCCGCCATCCACACCAATATCGCTTTTGGCATGGCGGCGGGGGTGTTCCTTACCGTGGTGGGGATGCTGTTCACCCCGCAGATTTTGCAGTGGATGGGCACCCCGGAGGATGTCATGCCGCAGTCAGTCGCCTATATCCGCACCTACTTCGCGGGCAGCATCGGTCTGGTGATGTACAACCAGTGCCGCGGCGTGATGCAGGCGGTGGGCGACAGCCGCCATCCGCTTTATTATCTTATCATCTCCTCCATCACCAATGTGGTGCTGGATATTCTGCTTATCGCCGTCTTTAAGATGGATGTGGACGGCGCGGCGCTGGCCACCATCATTTCGCAGTTCGTCAGCGTGTTCCTGTGCATGGGGCGGCTGATGAACCCCGTTTCCGGCGAATGCCAGGTGAAATGGCGGGAGGTCCGCTTTGACCCGGAAATGACCCGTATGATCCTCTCCTATGGTCTGCCCAGCGGTTTGCAGAATTCCGTCATCGCGCTGGCCAATGTAGTGGTGCAGTCCAATATCAATTCCTTTGGCGAGATGGCCATGAGCGGCTGCGGCGCCTATGCCAAGGTGGAGGGCTTCGCCTTCCTGCCCATTACCAGCTTCACCTCTGCCATTACCACCTTTGTGGGTCAAAATCTGGGTGCAGGCGAGTTAAGACGCACCCGTCAAGGGGCGCGGTTCGGCATCGCCTGCTCGGTCATCATCGCGGAGGCGGTTGGCGCGCTGCTGTACTGGCTGGCCCCCATTCTCATCAAGGCCTTTACCCAGGAGTCGGCGGCCATCGCCTTTGGCGTGCAGAAGATGCGCACCTGCTCGCTGTTCTTTTGTCTGCTGGCGCTTTCGCACTGTCTGGCAGCGGTCATGCGCGGCGCAGGTCGTGCGGTCATTCCCATGATCTCGATGCTGTCATTTTGGTGCGTGGTGCGTGTTGCCATTATTACGGTTGCCACCCCCATCTACCAAAGCATTGCCGTGGTGAACTGGGTTTACCCCATTACCTGGGCGCTCAGCAGCATCTTCCTGCTTATTTATTACTACAAAGCCGACTGGCTGACAGCCCCGGGCCACCGCAGCGGCGAACCGGTTAAGCATTAAAATGAAGCCCCCGCCTTGCGGCAGGGGCTTTTTCTATGGGATTGCAGCCATCAGAATTCAAGATTCTTCCCGGTTTCAGGATCAAATACATGCACCACATTGCCACCAAAGGTGAAGGCGATGGACTGGCCGATGCCAAAGCTCGAATTGGTGGCGCCCTGCATGCTCATGGTCTGCACGATGATGATGGTATCCCGGCCGCAGGCCTGCAGGTGCAGGTGCACCGCGCTGCCCATCATCTCGCTGACATCCACGGTGCCGTGGATCATCTGCTCGCCCTCGCCCGCCAGCATAATGTGCTCCGGACGGATGCCCAGCACGATGGGGCCGGGCTGGACATTCTTCTGGGCCAGGCGGGCCTGCTTTTCATCGCTGAGCACCACATGGGCATTGGCCAGCTGAACGGCATACTTGCCATCGGGATCGCGCTGCAGCTGGGCGTCAAAGGTATTCATGCGAGGCATACCGATGAAGCCTGCCACAAACAGGTTGGCGGGGTGATCGAAGACTTCCTGCGGGGTACCCACCTGCTGGATCTCGCCATCCCGCATGATGACGATGCGGTCGCCCAGCGTCATGGCCTCGGTCTGGTCGTGGGTAACATAGATGAAGGTGGTATCGATGCGCTGCCGCAGCTTGATAATCTCGGCACGCATCTGGTTGCGCAGCTTGGCATCCAGGTTGGAAAGCGGCTCATCCATCAGGAATACCTTGGGGCTGCGCACAATGGCACGGCCGATGGCCACGCGCTGCCGCTGGCCGCCGGACAGCGCCTTGGGCTTGCGGTCCAGGTACTGGGTGATGTCCAGGATCTCGGCGGCTTCCTTTACCTTGCGGTCGATCTCCTGAGGGTCTACATGGCGCAGCTTCAGGCCGAAGGCCATGTTCTCGTAAACAGTCATATGGGGGTACAGGGCGTAGTTCTGGAAAACCATCGCGATATCCCTGTCCTTGGGAGGAATGTCGTTCATCAGCTTGCCGTCAATATACAGCTCGCCGCCGGAGATCTCCTCCAGCCCGGCGATCATGCGCAGGGTGGTGGATTTACCGCAGCCGGAAGGGCCGACCAGCACAATGAACTCATTGTCCTTGATCTCCAGGTTGAAGTCATGCACCGCCAGTACGCCCTCTTCGGTCACCAGCAGGTTGTTCTTCTTTTCCTTTTCGGGCTCGCCTTTTTTCTTCTTTTTGGGTTCGATGTTGGGGTACACCTTTTTAATGTTTTTCAGTACGACATCAGCCATTATCATCGCTCTGAGCGGTCTGCCTTCGCACGACCTTTCTCGCAGCAGAGAAAGCGGGATTCTCTGTGCTTTACGGCAGGTCTCCACACTGCCGCACCGGGAGCGCCCGGCGGGGGATTCCTCCTTTGTTTCGTCCGCGGCGGCCAGTTTGTGGAGTGACCGGCGGGATCGGAATATTGGTTTTGCTGTCGGAAACGATTCCAGCAGCTAAGCCTATTGTAGCACCGGAACAAGGGCTTGTAAATGAAAGCCCGCTTTTCCGACGCACTTTTTGTAGAACTGCCATAAACCGGGGGCCTGGTTTGGGCATTTTGTCAAGGAAAAAGCGGGGCGGGGGTTGGCGCGGGCAGGGGAAATGGTGTATAATAGCGGTGTAACAGGTGCAGGGGACCGGTTGCGGCGGAGCCGCCGCCGGGCTTTAGCCCGGCGCTCCATCGCCCCGCAGGGGCGCCGGAGGCTCGGTTGGCTGTGCCAACCGAGTGCGGCTCCGCCGTGGGCCGGCCCCCTGCAAATACCCGGAAAGGAAGCGAAACCATGAGTAAAATTCTCGGCCACCTGGAGCCCCAGGCAGTGTTCCATTATTTCGAGGAGATCGCGGCTATCCCCCACGGCTCCCGCAATACCAAGAAAATCGCCGATTACTGCGAGCAGTTCGCCAAAGACCGCGGCCTGCAGCATACCCGTGACGCCAGCGATAATGTCATTATCGTAAAGCCCGCCGCTAAAGGCTACGAGACCGCCGCGCCGGTGGTGCTGCAGGGCCACCTGGATATGGTGTGCGAAAAAGCCCCAGGCTGCACCAAGGATATGGAAACCGAGGGCCTGGACCTGGTGGAGGAAAACGGCTGGGTGTATGCCCGCGGTACCACCCTGGGCGGTGATGATGGCATTGCTGTGGCCATGATGCTGGCCCTGCTGGATGAAAAGGACCTGCCCGCCCCCCGGCTGGAGTGCATCATCACCAGCGATGAGGAGATCGGGATGCTGGGCGCCGCTGTGCTGCAGCCCACCCTAGTCACCGGCCGCAATATGATCAACCTGGATTCTGAGGCAGAGGGCGTCTTTACCGTCAGCTGTGCCGGCGGTAACCGCACCTACTGCCGTCTGCCCATCCAGCGGGAGACCGTGACCGGCCAGACTGTTACCCTGCGCATTGCCGAGCTGGTGGGCGGTCACTCTGGGGTGGAAATTGATAAGGGTCGCGCCAATGCCGATATGCTGCTGGGCCGCCTGGTGATGGCTGCCCGCCGTGACGCACCCTGCCGCCTGATTTCGCTGACCGGCGGTTCCAAGGATAACGCCATCCCCAATGAGGCGACCGCGCAGCTCCTCTGCGAGGACCTCCCCGCGCTGGAACGGCTGGCCGCCGCCTGGCAGAGCCAGCTCCGTCATGAGTATGCCCCGGCCGAGCCGGATCTTACCATTACCGTTACCCCAAATGAAAAAACCGCCTGCGCCGTCCTCACCGAAGAAAGCGCCGAGCGGGTGCTGTGCATGCTGCTCTGCGTTCCCAATGGCATCCAGGCCATGAGCGGCAGCCTGCCCGGCCTGGTGCAGACCTCCCTCAATCTCGGCATCCTCACCACCGAGGATGACGCCGTGGAACTGCACTTTGGCGTGCGCAGCAGCGTGGCCAGCCAAAAGGAGATGCTGACCGAGCGCCTGACGGTGCTGACCCACCAACTGGGCGGCACTGTGGAGGTCTTTGGGGATTACCCCGCCTGGGAATACCGTGCCGAAAGCCCCCTGCGGGAGCTGATGTGCGAGGTCTACCGAGAGCAGTACGGCGCCGAGCCCAAGATCGAGGCCATCCACGCCGGGCTGGAATGCGGCCTGCTGTGTGAAAAGCTGCCGGGCCTTGATTGCGTTTCCATCGGCCCGGAGCTGCTGGAGATCCACACGGCCCGCGAGCGCATGTCGGTAGAATCGGTCGGCCGGGTCTGGCGCTATGTCCGGGAGGTACTGCGCCGCAGCCGGTAACAGACTGCCGTATTTATAGAACCTTTCCAAGCCGCAGGGTCTCCGCCGCCCCGCCAGCCGGCGCCATCGGCGCCGGCTGGCCCGCCGAAAGGCGGGGGAAGCTCCCCCAAAAGAGGCGCGGCGGGGCGGCGGAGCTCGGCGGCTTTTTGCCAGTTTTAACCCGGCGGCCTTCCCTTGTGTACTCTGCCCAAGCATTCTTTCCCCTTGCGGACACAGCTTCCCCTATCTGCCCGCTTTAGCGGCAAAATCCTGCCAATTTTGGGCTTTTTCTTGTGACATTTTGGCCAAGAGAAATGGACTGCCCGGCCGAAATGGTACAAAATTTTAGAGATCTTGAAAATCTTTTTTGTAAAAACCGACCAAGAAATGCTTGACAAGCCCCGCCCATTGGGGTAAGATGGATAATGTACCGGCAGAAGCACCCGCCGGGACTGGAGTATGTGCATATGCAAAAACACTGGGAAGCTATGTCCGATGAAGTGCTGGCCGCGGCCGCTCTTCAGGCGGAAGACCGTGCCTTTACGGTGCTGGTGGCCCGGCTGCTGCCCCCCCTGCGGGCTATGGCCGAAAGCTACCGCCTGCCGGGACTGGACCGGGATGACCTCGTCCAGGAGGGCTTTTTAGGGGTGATGAGCGCCGTGCGCCATTACCATCCCGGCTTGGGGGAATTCACCCCCTACGCCCTTACCTGCGCCCGCAACAGCATGGGCTCGGCGGCTCGCGCCGCCCTTTCCGATCGGCACCAGCCGCTGCGGGATTACGACCCCATTCCGGAGGACCATCCCGCCGGGGAGGAGATCCAGCCGCAGGCGCTGGTGGAGGCCGCAGAATTCAGCGGAGAACTGCACCGCTGGATGCAAACCGAGCTTACCGATTACGAGCGCCAAGTGTTCCGGCTGTTTTTGGCCGGCTACCCCTATTCGGAAATAGCCTCTCTTCTTTCTTCTCATTCCAAAGCTGTGGATAACGCCCTGCAAAGAGTCAGACGAAAGCTGCGAAAGTTCTATTCCACCCACTCGGTATCTGCCTGAATTCGTCAGGTGATATATACAAAACTCCCTTATAACATCAATTGTGAGGGCAGAGATTCCAAAGCGAGGTAATGAAGAATGTACGAAGACAAGACTTTAGTATGCAAAGAATGTGGCAATGAGTTCGTGTTCACCGCCGGTGAGCAGGAGTTCTATGCCGAGCGCGGTTTTGCCAATGAGCCCCAGCGCTGCAAGGCCTGCCGCGACGCCCGCAAGCAGAACCAGAGAACCGACCGTGAGATGTTCACCGCCGTCTGCGCCAACTGCGGCAAAGAGGCGAAGGTTCCCTTCCGTCCCCGTGAGGACCGTCCTGTTTATTGCAGCGAGTGCTTTGCAAAGATGAAGGAAGAGCAGTAATCAGACCCCCTGATAACAAGACTATCCTGCCGGCTGTCAGCAATGATGGCCGGTTTTCTTTTTTGATGTTATCTTAGCTCCAGTAGCTTTCGCACTTCCTCCGTCCGGGCAAAGAGCTTAAAGTACAGTGCCCGGTAATCCGGTGCGTCACTTTGCAGGCAGATTTCCTCACATTCCTGCTGTATCGCGATGATTTTATCCTGTATCATCAGGCAGCGCCCCCTTAGACGAGCGACCTCCACTTTATCATCCATATAATTTTCCCTCTTTTCTATAATTGCACTATATTAGTGCAATTATAGCCGCTTTTTCGCCTAAAATCAAGAAAATGATTGTTCTGATTTAGTGCGGAGGAGGGGTGATGTTCATGGATCAGCAGTACAGTGAGCGCATGGGGCGTCATTTGGCCAAACTCCGCCAAGATAAAGGCCTAACGCAGGAGCAACTGGCTGCTCGATTGCAGGTGCAGGGCTGTGACTTAACCCGCAGTGCATTGGCCAAGATTGAGGTTGGCCAGCGCCATCTCTATCCCGATGAGATAAAAGCCCTGAGCGTAGTGCTCGGTATTAGTTATGAACAGATTTTTGTTTGAATTAAGTGCTTTTCACCTGTTCGGTGAAAGGTATGCCTGTAAAAGGCACAAATAAGGGGGAGCCCTCTCTTGCAGGGCTCCCCCTCTTGCGTGAACGACCACTCTGGGTCGTCCACGCAATTCATCCCCTTTCGGAGCGCCCTTCGGACAGGGAATATTTCGTCCGCTGTGGCGGACGACCAGCCTTTTGAAAAAGGCTGGAGCGAAAACTTTTACACAAAAATCTCCCCCACCGTTGCCCGGCAGGGGAGTCTTTTTATTCGGTTATTCCTCCAGGTCCTTCAGCTCGTCCGCTTCCGCCTTTTCCACCGTGATGCGGCCGTCCCGCAGTGTCTTTACCTGCGATTTGTGGAAGGAGGTCACGGCCCCCTCCTCGGCCCGGTCCAGATGCACCTTTAGCTCGCCGGTCAGCAGGTTCACCTCAGTTACCTTGCCCCGGCCCTCGCCGGTCTGCACGATCGCCCCTACCTTCGGGGTGATCCGCAGCAGATCCTCATAGGCGTCCTGCTCGTACTTCAGGCAGCACATCAGCCGGCCGCAGGCCCCGCTTATCTTGGTGGGATTGAGAGAAAGCCCCTGCTCCTTCGCCATCTTGATGGAAACAGGCTGGAATTCCCCCAAAAAACTGGCGCAGCAGAACGGTCTTCCGCAGATGCCCAGACCGCCCAGCATTTTCGCCTCGTCCCGCACGCCGATCTGCCGCAGCTCGATGCGGGTACGGAACACCCCGGCCAGTTCCTTTACCAGCTCGCGGAAATCCACCCGCCCATCGGCGGTAAAGTAGAAGAGGATCTTGCTGCCGTCAAAGGCGTATTCCACCTCCACCAGCTTCATTTCCAGCTTGCACAGGGCTATTTTCTCCTGCGCTATGCGGAAAGCTTTCTCCTCTTTCTTGTGGTTTTCCTCCACCCGGCGCAGATCCTCCTGCGTGGCGGGACGGGTCACCTTTTTCAGGGGCTTTACCACACGGGTCTGGTCCACCTCCCGGTTGGAGATAGCCACCGTGCCGCATTCGGTACCGCGAGAGGTTTCCACAACCACGGGCTCCCCCACGCGGTAGCTGCCGCCATTGGGGTCAAAGTAATAAATTTTTCCGACTTCCTTAAATCGGACGCCGATGATCTCTGCCATACAAATGGTACTCCTTTATTTCCAACATCCATGATGCATGAATTTTCAATATTCGTTTCCGCCTGTGGTGGGGCCAGGTTTGCAGTCGCCTAAAGGCGGCGCGAAGCCTTTTGCAAAGGCATAGTTGGCACGCTTGCCAGCGGGGCCGTCCTTTTCTGTGAAGAAAAGGACGCAAAAGTCATTAGGGCTACGCCCTAAAAACCCCACGCACCGGAACGCCCGCTCGGAACGGGCTACGCCGTCCCGAAGCGTGGGCTAAACGGTGCTTATAGGGTGTCTGCGACGCATTTTTATCGCCCCCGCGCTGGAGCGCAGAAGGGCGAACCACCACCCCTGTCCCCGCCTCAAAGGCGGGGAACTATGGGGCAAGTTAAGCAAATACTTTACAGTCTGCAAAACCGCTTCCTCGGCAAATCGCAGTCCTTGCCGCCTTGCGGTGCCCGAAAAAATCTTCGCGCTGCTCGCTTGCTCGATTTTTCCGACCGCTACGGATGCTCCGCCTCGCTGCATCCGCCACTGGCGGTGCTCGGCTCCGCATCCCCATCCACCGCGACCCCCTCACCCCCAAATTTGCATAATAAATCCCAGTTGCAATTTCCCAGCAAAATCCGATATTTGTGCGATCTTCGCCCAATATCTTCCCATAATGTAAACTTTCCATTAAAAGTTGTGAAATATTAACCTTTGGGCTGCAAAAAAGGCTCCATTTTGCCGTATTAGTGAAAGGACTTTTCCATCGACCGTGCTTCTCTGCTTTGCTCGGTCAAAAAACGCCGTCAGGCGAAAAAATTACAAACAAATTTCTCCAAAGGAGGCTGTTAAAATGCCAGTCACAATAGAAACCAACGGCGATACCATGGTGGCGCGCCTGAGCGGCGAGCTGGACCACCACCACACCCAAAAGCTGCGGGAGGAGATCGACCGCAATGTGCAAAAAGAGCGCCCCGCCCGGCTGGCGCTGGATTTTGCCGGGGTGGAATTTATGGATTCCAGCGGGATAGGGCTGGTGCTGGGGCGCTACCGCCTGATGCAGGAAATGAACGGAAAGCTAGTGCTGCGGGCCATGCCGCCGCACATCCGCCGGGTAATGCGGGTGGCCGGGATAGCCAGCCTGGAGATAGAGGAGGAAAGCCGCGTATGAATAAGCCGAAAAACACCATGAAAGTTAGTTTTCCCAGCAGGGGTGCCAATGAGGGCCTGGCCCGGATGCTGGTCGCCGCCTTCATCACAGAGGCGGACCCCACCGTGGAGGAGCTGTGCGATATCAAAACGGCTGTTTCGGAGGCGGTGACCAACTGCATCGTTCACGCCTACCCGGACCGCATTGGGGAGATCTACATAGCTGCCAGCCTTTCGGAAAGCAATCTCGTCACCATCAAGGTGCGGGACCACGGGTGCGGCATCGCCGATGTGCAAAAGGCGATGGAGCCGCTGTTTACCACCGGCGGCAGCGAACGGGCCGGGCTGGGCTTTGCGGTGATGCAGGAGCTGATGGATGAGGTGCGGGTCACCTCCCGCGCGGGGGGCGGCACCACCGTGCGTCTGCGCCGCCGCCTGAGCCAAAAAGCCCGGTAACAAGGGAGGTCTGACCAAAATGCCTGTTACCGCTGAAGCAAAGGCAACCACCATACAGGATACCAGCGTGGAAAACAACCTGGGGCTGGTGCACGCCTGCGCCCATCGCTTTAAGGGGCGGGGCATAGAATACGACGACCTGTACCAGGCCGGGTGCATGGGGTTGGTGAAGGCCTCAGCGGCCTTTGATGCCAGCCGGGGGGTGATGTTTTCCACCTATGCCGTGCCAGTCATCCTGGGGGAGATCCGCCGGCTGTTCCGGGATGGGGGCACCGTAAAGGTGAGCCGCAGCCTGAAGGAGCTGGGACTGGCCGCCGGGCGCACCCGAGAGCTGCTGGGCAGCGAGCTGGGCCGGGAGGCCACTGTGAACGAGGTGGCCGAACGCATGGGCCGGGCCCCGGAGGATGTGGCCCAGGCCCTGGCCGCCACCACGCCGCCGCTTTCCCTGACGGGGGGGGAGGAGGATGGCAGCGGGCAGATAGACCTGCCGGAGGAGGGCCCGGAGGAGCGGCTGAGCGATCTGCTTTCGCTGCAGCAGCTGCTTTCCTCGCTGGAGGAACGGGACCGGCAGCTGATCTTTCTGCGGTACTATCGCAGAAAGACCCAGACTGAGGTGGCCCGCCGCCTGGGGATGACGCAGGTACAGGTCTCCCGGCGGGAAAAGCGCATTCTCCAATCCATGCGCCAGCAGCTCCTTGACTGAGCCTTCGCAAGGCGCGGGTTCGGGCCGCAGGCCAGCCGTCCAAAGGACGGTTCCGCAGCGAAGCTGCGGCGCCCGCCGCAGGCGG
>ENA-OWPN01001517-OWPN01001517.1-human-gut-metagenome-genome-assembly--contig:-NODE-1517-length-20385-cov-5.647614_pt1 | contig 20385 bp, 16 predicted proteins | sample MGYA00248266_ERZ651850 | MGnify/ENA primary metagenome ERZ651850 (study PRJEB26924, sample SAMEA4378296) | human gut metagenome | biome: human gut; feature: human-associated habitat; material: faeces... | reverse complement strand
GATTTGAAAGCAATACAACAAGGTGCCCGTTTTGCCTATGACCTGGCCGGACAGCTCGTTTCCACCACCAACGCCAAAGGCGAAACCACGCAGAACACCTACAACGAGGTGGGCAACCGGGTGGGCACCCTGCTGCCCAGCGGAAAATCCATCACCTACGATTACGACGCCCTTGACGCGCTCGTCCAAAAGAGCTACAGTACCGGTGAGGCGGATGTGCTCTATTCCTACAGCCCGGACGGAAACCTTGTCTCCATGCGGGACGCCACGGGCGACAGCACCTATACCTATGACGCGAACGGGCGGCTGGTTTCCTATACCAACGCGTTCAGCGCTACGGTAAGCTATGCCTACAACGAAAACGGCGAGATCAGCGCCATCACTTACCCGGACGGCAAAACCGTGGGCTACGAATACGATGCGCTGGGCCGCATGGTGAAAGTGACCGGCCGGGACGGCGGCGAAACGGTGTATGAATACGACGCCCAGGGCAGCGTGACGAAGGTCGCGCGCGCGGACGGAAGCGCCACCACCGCCGAATACGACCTTGCGGGCCGTGTGGTCCGGCTGACGAACTGCGACGCCTCCGGCGCTGTGGTTTCTGAATTCAGCTACACCTACGACGCCACGGGATACATCGCCACTGAGACCGTGACACAGGGCGAGCGGAGCACCGGGCGCAGCTATACCTATACGCAGCGCGGCGAGCTTGCCACGGCCACGGAAAACGGGCAGACCGTTGCCTATACCTACGACGGCGCGGGCAACCGCATCAAGGAAGAAGGGCCAAACGGGACCACCGTATTTGTGTATGATGAAGCCGACCGGCTGCAGAGCACCGGCGGCGCGTCCGTCACAGCCTACACTTGGGACGCGGACGGGAATATGACGTCCATGGAATCCGGCGAGGGCGTGTACGAATACATCTATGACACGGAAAGCCGCCTGCTGGCGGTGCGCGAGGGCGGCAGCCTGCTGATGAGCGTGCTGTACGACGGCCTGGGCGACCGCTCCTACGGCCTTGAATTCAAGATGATCGACCGCCACCTGAACAAGTTCCCCCATCTGCCGGGCTACTGGAACAACGGCCACTGGAACTGCATCCCCGATGCACCGGAGGGGCCGAAAAATCCAAAGCAGGCCAATGCGGCAGCGGAAAATACGCCCGCGGAGGCTGAAGAAGGGACGGGCTTCTGGCAGGGCGTGGTGGATTGGTTTACAGGCCTGTTCGGCGGTGAGGACGAAGCGTCCGGCGAGGCTTCCACCTACGGTGTGGGCAATGCCAACGGCGATTACGCCAACAACGGCGGCGCGGACAACGACCACGGCGGGAACGGCAACACCAACAACGGCAACGGAAAGCCGGGCAACAACGGGAATGGCAGCGGAAACAACGGGAACGGGAATAGCAAAGGCGACGGCGGCGCCATTTCCGATTGGGCTGTCAAGAAGCTGAAAAAGCTTGGCTTTACGGATATGGACATTGAAATGCTGGAGCGGCTGGGCGTAACGGACGCCGACGCGCGGCAGATCATCGAGACCGCCAAGGTGCCCAATACGGGCAACGGCCCCACGCACTTCATCCCGGCCTATGACCTGATGTACTATGTCAACGACGTGAACCGGGAAAACACCGAGGTGCTGACGCTGGGCAGCCGCTACAACAGCGACACGTCCTTTGTGTATGGGCAGCAGCGCCTGTATGCGGACCATGAGGGCGAAAGCGAAACCTATCTTTACGACGGGCGCGGCAGCGTGGTACAATTGTTAAAAGACGGCGCTGTCACGCAGGAATACGCCTACGATGCATACGGTTACATCAATGCCGATGAATTCGGCATCCAGGCTCCGTTCTATGGGTACAACGGCGAGGAGCAGAACCCGTTCACGGGCCTGCAGTATCTGCGCGCACGGTATTACGCCCCGCAGAACGGCGGCTTCATCACACAGGACAGCTTCTCCGGCGTGCTGACGAACGCGCTTTCACAGAACCGGTACGCCTATGCCCACAACAACCCCGTGAACTACGCCGACCCCAGCGGGCATTCCATTTGGGACAGCATCAAAAACGGCGTTACGAATGCGGTCAACTCCGTAAAGAACTTTGTGAGCAACGTAGCCAACAAGGTTTCATCGGCTGTTTCCACCGCGGTAAATGCAGTCAAGTCTGCTGTCACAGGCACGACAACAAAAACAGTAGCGAACACATCGTCAGCGGTCAAGAAATCGTACACCAATACTGCCGTCCGTCAAAAAATCGGCTCCTATGCGGGCGGCGCGGCGGCTGCCGGAAGCGTGTCCACAAGCTATTCCAACTCGGTGGTCAATGGCGTGGTAGCGGATTCCCGGATTCCCTTTACCAATGCCGCCGGACAGACTATATCTGTCCCCAGCCATTTTTCGAACCTTGCGGAGGCTGCCAAAGATTTTGTTCGCCGCGTGTGCGATGCGGAAACGAAGAGAATCGAGGCCCAACAGAGTGTAGAACTGGAACAGCAGAAAATTCTACTGGGTTGGCTTGGAAACATTGGGGCCTTTTTACAAGGTACTGGAACGGCCATATATGACGATGCAATGGGGCCGCTTTCAAATCTGTATAATGACCTTACCATTACCAGTGGTTTTGATACTGGTTTGGGAACTGACTATGTACCTCCTGTGCGCGAGCCATTTATGGGGAAACAGGACGCAATGGCATGGGGACGCGGGTTCGGACATATCCTTACCGTTGTCTTGGGCGCTGCAACGGAAGTAATAACCATCGGGACATCTGCGGGCCTTGCTGGCGGCAGCATAGCTTTGGCACTTCCCACGGGCGGAACGGTAACCGTCCCTGGCGTTGCCGCAGCGGGAACCGTTTTGGTCAGTGGTTCTGTTGCTGCTGGTTCTATTGTTAAGGCTGGCGTTGAGGGTCTGTTCAACGATCCTAATATGCAGTTTAGTACGGCAAGTAGTGAAAATTCTGATATTCCAGATACGATTAACTATGACTCCAAGCAGGTTGGTAAAAAATATGGTGAGCATATGGTAGATTACCCCGATATGAAGGACTATACCGAATACAAAAAATACGCTGATGAAATATTTAAAACCCCAGATCAAATTGTTCACGATGCTAAGAATGGAGAATACTATTATATCAAGGGCAACGATCTGCTCAGAGTCAAAGAAAACGGTGATTTTGTTAGCCTTTATCCAGGAGCCGAAAGTGGGCGAGTAATTAACGCTATTAAGAGTGGAGGTACTGTATGGCCGTAGTGCTGGAAATTAATCTAGTATGCAAAAAATTAGTTAACTTAAACCAAGTGTTACAGAATTCACAAATCAGGGAATTGAATCCTTCGATAGAAAGAATTTCCATTATTGATAATTGGTCATGGGAGAATCAGCAAGAACTCCAGAGTTTATCGCTGACCAGCGAAGTGTTAAACGAAAATAAAATTATTGTAGTGAATTTAAAATCCAACAAATTAAAATCTTTGGGGTGTTATATAGAAAAGATTTCCGAAATGTATGTTTATAATTTTTGGGTTAATACAGAAGGTTATCCCGAATTGGACGCAGATGAAATAACCGTCCAAAACAAAAAAATTTTCAAAAAAATTTATCAAGTAATAGAGGAGGAAATAGTTAATCAAAAAATAGAATTTCAAATCTTAGGAATTGGTACGGAAACTAATTTCCAATACACGGGAAATTGGGTTGAGGCTATTCGCAATTCCCAAAATATTATCACGTGGTTTATAAATTCAAATTTAGAAATTGTTTCTCTCCCTAGCGAATATCATCAAAAAATGCATTTAAAACAAGGGTTTGTGGTGCTATCTAATCTCGATGTCCAACATCATCGAGACAGTGAGACAATACGAAACCGTTAAAAATTCTTTCCCTTGTCGAATTCATCCATATCTTAAAATAAAACGCAGCGCCTTCTTTGGCCCCAAGGTCACAACCTTGGGGCCATTTCCGATTGGGCTGTCAAGAAGCTGAAAAAGCTCGGCTTTACGGATATGGACATTGAAATGCTGGAGCGGCTGGGCGTAACGGACGCCGACGCGCGGCAGATCATCGAGACCGCCAAGGTGCCCAATACGGGCAACGGCCCCACGCACTTCATCCCGGCCTATGACCTGATGTACTATGTCAACGACGTGAACCGGGAAAACACCGAGGTGCTGACGCTGGGCAGCCGCTACAACAGCGACACGTCCTTTGTGTATGGGCAGCAGCGCCTGTATGCGGACCATGAGGGCGAAAGCGAAACCTATCTTTACGACGGGCGCGGCAGCGTGGTACAATTGTTAAAAGACGGCGCTGTCACGCAGGAATACGCCTACGATGCATACGGTTACATCAATGCCGATGAATTCGGCATCCAGGCTCCGTTCTATGGGTACAACGGCGAGGAGCAGAACCCGTTCACGGGCCTGCAGTATCTGCGCGCACGGTATTACGCCCCGCAGAACGGCGGCTTCATCACACAGGACAGCTTCTCCGGCGTGCTGACGAACGCGCTTTCACAGAACCGGTACGCCTATGCCCACAACAACCCCGTGAACTACGCCGACCCCAGCGGGCATTCCATTTGGGACAGCATCAAAAACGGCGTTACGAATGCGGTCAACTCCGTAAAGAACTTTGTGAGCAACGTAGCCAACAAGGTTTCATCGGCTGTTTCCACCGCGGTAAATGCAGTCAAGTCTGCTGTCACAGGCACGACAACAAAAACAGTAGCGAACACATCGTCAGCGGTCAAGAAATCGTACACCAATACTGCCGTCCGTCAAAAAATCGGCTCCTATGCGGGCGGCGCGGCGGCTGCCGGAAGCGTGTCCACAAGCTATTCCAACTCGGTGGTCAATGGTGTGATTGCGGATTCCCGGATTCCCTTTACCAATGCCGCCGGAGAAACGAGGCTCTTACCCGGCCATTTTGCGGATATGAAGGCTTCTGCTCAGACCTTTACGCTTCATGGATGCCTTATCGAGGAACGCCTGAGCGAACAGGCTGGCTGGGGCGGTTTGGCCGCCATGGCATTGTCCTCTGATGCTGCTTTGGGTTCCGAAGGACTGGCGCAGGTAATCTCTGACCTTCTTGCCGGTTATGGAATTACCAGTAGTGTGTGGGCGGAAGCCGGATGGGCTGTTCTCGGAAAAGCTCTTGGTCCTATTTTCTTGGTTCTTTCCCTTTCGGGCGACATGGACCAGAGGATTCAGGAACGGTTGGCTGAATACGAGAAGAAAGAAAGCGCGGAAAAAAGCCCCGTAGCCGACCAAAGCACACCGGCCAATCCGCCGCCTAATGGTGATAAAAGACCTGATGATGATTCTGATATTCATGAGGGACTTAAGCCTGTCCCCGATGACTGGTCCATGGTTGAATCGGAAACAGCGCGTGTAAAGAGTGAGCCTTTTAAGCGATTTCTGCGTGAACATGGATTTAATCCAAAAAAATGGGTAAAAGTCATGGAGAAATACGGAAGTCCGGATGGTAACATTTACCAAAGACATTATTGGACAGATGGAACACATTTTTTCTACCACGGCGAAGGTATTGAGATTTTTATTCCACATTAAGTAAGGTGATATACATGAGGTATAATTTGGCCGCCTTAAACGAACAAATCGATATGTATTTTTCGAAAAAAATATCTTCAGATGAATTAGGTCAATGGGCTAAAACAGCATATTATGATTTACTTAAAGGGGGATATATTGAAGTTGATAAATTATACTCTTATCCTTTCATAAAAGAAGTTACATCACTCTATTCTTGTTCAAACGAAAAAGAAGATTCAGCTTTTTGTAAAGATAAACGACTTATTGAAATCCAAAATGTCTTAAAACATCAAGAAGATTACATTTTCTCTGTTACTGTCAGATTGCCAGAGTTACCCTATAAATTTTTAGATAATAGAATTTCATTGAATGAAGAAAAAAGAGCTCTGTTTTTGAATTTACAACTTGAAAATCTTCAATCCATGTCGAGAGGTTCTAATTTGGCATTATCCGATTTAAGTGAGGGAGCAGTTAAAGCCGTCGAGAGGATCTTTCTGTTGAATCCAAATTCTGTCACACTTTTTGATCTTGTCGAAGAGAAAATATTACGAATGGTAAAATGCATTTATGAAACTAATGAAGGTGTTATAGAACGTAGAAACAAATTGAAACTATATTCGTCGGATGAAAACCTTGAACTGAAAAATTTGTCACAATACATTGATTACTATTCGGGTAAACAATCTTTTACAGCTTTGGTTTCCATTGGAAAAAGACAAATTTGCGATATACTTTAAGAAATGAGAAATCAAGGTTTTCTCTTCGAGACAGTATATCCTATATATTTTACTATAAGGATGTTAAGGTATCGATAGCAAAACGCAAAAGCGTTATTACTTGGGAGCCAGCAGGACAATTTGATGTAAAGGGGGTGATAAGATGAATTTTTTATACTGGAATTTGAAATCTAATAAAAATGAAGAATACATTGCCCTCCTGATTAAAGAACATTCTATTGATATTGCTATTTTTTCTGAATATTCTGGCACCGACTTCAATATTGTTGCGCATAAATTGTTATCAGACACTTATCAATTTTATGAAGGGTATGGTGGCTGTGAAAAAGTGGCTATGCTCGCCAAGAGAACTATACAGGTAGAAATCAATCGTGAGCATAGTAGGTATGTCTTATACTCTATTGTCTCTGCTTCTTCTAAGTACATAGTTGTTGGAACACATCTACCATCCAACCCCCACACTGATGCAGATGGTAGAAAAATGGTTATCCGAGAACTAATTGCTGATTTAAAAGAGCAAGAGAAAATTCATAAACATTCTTATTCGATAATTATTGGCGATCTAAATGCGAGCCCATTTGATGACGAGCTTATTCAGAAGGATACATTTAATGCAGTTTTGTACAAAGAAATAATTCAAAACAAGAAAGAGGTAATGTATCAGAAAAGGAAGTTTAGATTACTGTATAATCCTATATTGAATCACATATCTGAAAGCAATCACCAGTATGGCTCTTTTTACTATACAGGAGGCCTAAAGAGTTTGTATTGGTACTGTTATGACCAAATTCTTATGACGAGGGATTTGATAAATAGATTTCAAGGTATGGAGTATTGCCGATCGGTAAATGGGAAATCACTATTAAAAGAGATCTGTCCAAATAAATCAGTCAGTGATCATTTGCCGTTGGTGGCTAAATTTGAAGGGAGTGATAATGATGAATGATTTGTGGCCCGATTTTGATATGACGGAACAGTCTGAAACCAATAATGCTTTAAAAATTCTTCGTGAACAATCACGTGCTTTAGCGAAAAAATTGGAAAATAAAGTAAGAGCGACTTTTAGTAAAATACAGTACACAAAAACTCTGAGTGGCTTTTCAACAGCATTGAGCGTGATGGAAACAATAAGTAGCGCAACTCAAGCGAAGAAAGAAGAGATATTAGAAGAAGATTTAACAGGAAAGACCGACATTTCTGATGTGCTGAAAGAACAACATTATAAATTTGAAATTTATAATGAAAGGTATCGATTTAGATTATTTACTTATACCTACTCTCCAATATATCCAAATAAAATGTTACTTGATGAAAATATTGCGAAAGAGATAGAAAAAAATCAAGTGATTTCCGTGGAAAATGATCACGAACTTATAGATCTTCTGCGATTGATTTTTTCAAGTCAACGAGTTGGACGTATCATTAGAATGATGGTTTTGGAAACAAATGATGATGACAAAAAAACAGACTAAAGCAACTCTCTTTGCTCTTAAAGTTCTCAATAGTTCGCTTGTTTATTTCAACAGTAATAGAGTGGCAGAATCTGAATCGAATTGTCACCGCATACATATAAGTCTTTTCAAAAACTATGCCAATACCACAGGCCAAATGAACCGCTTTGGGCTACCAGATAGTCTGCAATAGACGTTTCCGGGTTTCACGGAACGGAGGAGGAAAATTGTGGTTTGCTGGAATTTTCAAATAACTAAACAGACGATAGAGCATAAGCTGTGGGCGCTCTCCCGCTATAAAAAATCGCCACTATATAAACGAATTAAAACCATACGTGCGATTTCGTGCATTGGCATCATGCTTTTTTTAGCAGGTCTGGAAATATATGAAGTGTTGTTTCGTTATACACCGAAACCGCACATTATCTTCGGCTTTGCCATAGCTGATTTTATCATTATGTTTTTGACTTGGAACCTCACACCATGGGCAACAGTAAAAGGGGAACTTTTGTCGGGCGCAATCTCAGGCCGGCTTGCTGCTTTACAAGGGCCGCACTGTATCACAACTGCAGATGGAATCTATCGCAGTTACGGGGGACTTGATGTTGGTGGATATGTGCAGAGAAACAGCAGCGATTTGGATGAAGTTGTTATCGACCCGTTGGGACTGTTGCTTCAATTCAAAGATCAATCGTCAGACTTTATCCCGAAGGCTGCGCTGCAGCCCGGCCAATCTACCAACGAATGCCGCGAAATAATCCTTCACGCATTGAACTCATCCGCTGACAGAATAGCAGAAATAGAGAATGTGATTGAAGAAGAAAGAGTCCTACCCGATTCCCTTTTGAACGTGAGATATAGTATAAACCGTGCTAAAGTCGGCGGAATGTTTGCCGAGGTTTTCCGCGCACTCCGCCGCAGCCGCAATTATTGGAAATCACAATGGATATCAAGCGTAATTTCAGGGGCAATTTTTCTTTTGACTTCCCTTGTGGCGATTGCGGAGATTCAAAAAGGCAATTGGTTTGTCGTGGCTGCTCTCTTGTTTGGCTTAGGGGGATGGGGCTGGATTCTTTATGCGAACAGGCCCGGCAGTTACATAAAGCGGGCAAAAGACGGAAAATTGGACGTCTTTTGCGGAGACTTTCAACTCAGTGTTTATGCCGACAGGGTTGAAGTTGCTGGGCCAAACGGAATCACACGAATTGAACGCCAAAGCATATGCGATGTGCAGGAAACAGAAAATTGTGTTTTCCTTTTGCAGAAAAAACCAATTGCCGTTACGATACTCCCCAAAAAGATGCTATCTCAACAGCAAAAAGAAATGCTTATAAAAGAACTGGCACACTAACGCTATGGTGAGGATGCTGCTCCAATCGAAATACAGTTCCAGCTATATATAATAAATTCCAGCCGCAGGATGTACATTTGTACGTATCTTGCGGCTTTTCTGTGATTTTGTTCTTCTGACTATGAGCATTGTACCGAATTTTGGTTCCCAAAATGACAGCATTTATCCATTTCCGAAAATTGCAATAAGCCTACGAAGTATTTCAAGCTGCTGCAAAGAAAGGTCAGCGCCAGTATGGCTGGGATTCTGAAGTTCCTGAACCAGTAATTCAAGCAGCTCCTTTTTCTCCTTCGACAGGCCCTTCACTGTAACGGTGTCGCCTGTCCCAAGCAATCCGTCTACCGTTACGCCCAATGCATCCGCAATCGAAATAATCACGTCCAACGGCGGCTGCTGAACATCCTGCTCGTAGCTGCTGACCGCTGACGCGCTCCTTTTGATCTTTTCTGCCAGTTTTGCCTGCGTCCAGCCACGGTTTTTTCGCAATTCCTTTATTCGTAAACTTAAATCGTTCATGTTGTATATCCTCCGATTTAAGTTTATCGTTTTGATATTTTGTATAACTGTGATAAAATATAAAAAATCACAAATATACAGAAATATTCTTGATGCAAATTGCACCGGTCATTTGGAGAGATTATCATAAAAGTAGGAAGAATTTGGATTTTGACTGTTGATAAGGAGGGAATGACAGTATGAAAATCCTGATTTGTGATGATGACCTCATGTTTGCCCAGGCTGTCCACGACCGGTTGCTTGAATTCTGCAGCAGGAATGGAATATCAGTATCTGTAATTGTGCATTCTTCAGCAGAAAATATTCCGCCAGAGCTACTGCCAAAATTCGATATTGCCTTTCTGGATATTGATATGAAGCCAACGGATGGATTTACGCTGGCCAGGAACATCCATAATGCTCAGCCGAATACAATTATCATTTTCCTGACCAATTATCCTCAATTTGCAGCAGAAGGATACGAAGTTCAAGCCTTTCGGTACTTACTGAAGACAAAGCTTGATCAAAAGCTCATTCCGTATTTTCAAGCCGCCGTCGAGCAGTTCCGCAGCATACGGAAAACAGTGTCTTTTACGCTGTCCGGAGAAGAAACGGATATTCCCGTAAGCGATATCCTGTATATTGAATCCGCCCAGCGTACAGTTTTTCTACATTTGACCCAGCCCTCCCGCCTCCAGCCCAGGCTATATGCGACTCTAAACGCAATGGAAGATCAATTTCGTCCTCTCGGCTTTCTACGGATTCAAAAAAGTTATCTTGTTAATATGGCACATATTCGAAAATTCCAGTACAACACCGTAACACTTTCCAACGGACAAATTTTAACTGTGAGCGAAAAACACTATACAAAACTCAAGGCGCAGTTTTCACTCTGGAAAGGAAAAACGAAATGGAATATATCTTAGGTTTTCTGCTCATGGGGATGGAAGACCTTGCGGCCATTCTCTTATGCGACGCTTTTCTAAAACGCAGGTACAGAGGCGCACGATTTTATTTGACGCTTATCGGCTTTCTGCTGTTCTCCTATCTTCTTGCAAATATTCCGTTCAACCATCTGCCATCTCTGCGGCTTGCTTTCAATGTTGTTATTCACCTGACCGAAATCTGCTGCCTGTATTATGGGAAAATCCCCATGAAAATGATTCTGTGCGTACTGTGGATTGGCCTGATTTGGGGGTTTGACGGTGCTGTGTGCATGGGGATCGCCCATCTTCATTCAATTTCTATTCCGGCGCTATTGGCTGATCCGCTCTCCTGCACCATTACAGGCCTTGTTTCAAAGCTAAGTCTTTTGACCAGCACGGCAATCGTAAAACAGCTCCATCCTTACTCAAGGAATATTCCTGTCCGCTGGCCCTATTTCTTTTTGCTGCTTCCGTTCCCCATTGCAAGTGTGGCTTCAATGGTCATCCTGTGGGAGAGCAGAAATGCAGCCGTGCTTTCCCAGCGTCCCATCACCATTTGCCTTTTTTTATTGACGGTTGCCTGCATTGCGGTTTTAATTTTACTGGACCGTTTAGAAGTACAGGCGCAGGAACATGAGGAGCTGGCGATTTTGCAGCGCCAGACAGAAATTCAATTGGAGAGCATCCAGTCTCTCCGTGATTCCTATGCGGCGCAGCGTGCGACAGTTCACGATTTCAACAGGCATCTTTCCATGCTTCATGAATTGTTGTATGCAAAAAAAATACAGGAAGCTGAAGCGTATGTCTCACAGATTTCATGCACGGTTCCCACTCGCATTATGGCTGTCAAAACCGGGCATCCGCTTGTCGATACGCTTTTCAGCAGAAAATACATCATAGCGGATGAAAAAGGCATCGACATGGACTTCACTGTAAACGATCTGACCGACCTCGCAATGGAAAACGGGCACCTTGTTGTATTGCTTTCAAATCTGATGGACAATGCGATAGAGGCCTGTGAACGTGTGGAAAGCGGGCGGGAGGTAAGGGTTTCTTTTTTGCTACAGGACAATGAAGTGTTTCTTTCTGTGCGCAACACGAGTCTCCCTGTACAGATAACGGATGGAGGAATCGTGTCATCGAAATCCGACGGTTTGGAGCATGGGTACGGGCTGCAAAACATCCGGTATATTCTTTCCCTGTATGACACTATTCCTGTCATAGAGTATACTGACGGATGGTTCCAGTTTGCTTGTGGATTCCGTAACATGCCGATTTCATGACATTTTTTCCCGTCTTTAATACATTTTTGTGGTACGCTTATTTCTCTTGTGCTATTTTATAGTTGTAAAGAAGATAAAGAAATAAAATTTAGTATATAAATAAAACTGGATTAAATTCAAAAGGGCAGTTTACTTTTGTAGCCTTATTCTACATAAAGCGTCTGGAAATATTTTACTGATTAACAAAAGTGCACAGGGCCGTGATTGGAGCCTTTCGTGTACCATGTTTTGGTAGAGGAAAGCCATCACTCCACAGCATTCCTTACAGTGTCGTACAGCCCTTGGAGAGGGGCTCTAATAACTACTACTTTATTATAAGGGGGGAAAACTTAGTTATCATCCGTAGCATTACAAAAGGAGGAAGATGAAATGAAACGTTTTTTCTCGACATTTTTGGTTGCAACAATTGTAGTATCTCTTTTTGCAACGTCTGCGTATGCTGCCCAGCCTACTGAAGTTCCCTCTATTCCTTCTGCATACTTGGCTATAATGGATGAACTCAGCCAAGAATATGGCTTTGATATCAGCTATAATCCTCAATATGCAACGGAGGACTACAAAGCACTTACGCCTGAAGAATTTCGTGAAACAATGAAAGACGGAATAGAGGCTTCCAGAGAGGCAACGCGAATCGCTATAGAGGAGTCTTTGAAAGCCGCAAGAGATGAATTCATTTCTAAAACTGAGGTTATGACTGCGCGTTATACTACAGTGGCAATTATAGGTGATGCATATTTTGATGGTGGATATCTGCATTGTACAGGGACAAAATGGAATCCTCAGGGCTATTGGCAATTTCTAAGTTTGCATCAAAACATTCCGTACACCAACGCAAACTCTGTTGGGAATATTTTCCTAGTAGATAGTGTTACCCCCAAGCTTGTCGACGGCGGTAGAACATATTCATTTACATGTACGGGAACTGGATACAATCGCTTAGGAATGGTAATAGAAACAGGTGGAGTGCGCTATACAAGTTGGTCCTGTTAAGAGGTAACCCACAGCACCTTATAAGGTGCTGTGGGTTCTGTTACATGTTTTAAGTTCTTCTAGTATAAACAATACGAGCAATAAATATTTCGTTTTTTTGGGGGGCGATGTGAAACTTTTCTGCAACTTATTCCCCAAAATCTGATTGAGTATTGAGAGGTAACCTATGAATAAAACCAAACGAGCATTATTCTTCACCACCGTGAGCATGGTAATTGTATGTGCAATTTTTGTTGTAGAGGGTATTAAATCTTTAAAATTTGCTCCATATGCCGAAGTGATGGATCGACTGAGTGCTGAATACGGATTTAAAATTGAATACACTCCAGAACTTGCATCAGTTAGTATATATGATTATACGCCCGAAGAGGTTGAGGCAGAACTAAGGACTGAAATAGAAAAGGGGTTAGAGCGTAAGGCCCGTGATACTGCCTACTGGGAAAAATACAATTCATATTTCAAGTAATCACGATATTTAACGAGAATAAAAGACAAAGCTTCGCCAAAAAATATTATAATTTACTCAAGTATCCAGAATCAAGTAATAGGAGAAACGCAATCAAAAAAGCATCATTATTTATCTCTACTTTTCTCTTAATCTGTGTATCCATTTCTTGATGATATTTTAGAACTTACGCCAAACAATAACAGCGGTCAATCCCAAACGCTGGGTGTACTGCTCAGGCTTCCGCAGCTTAAAAGGCTTTTGGTCGCAGAGAGCAGCAAAGATAATATTGCAGACTCTGTGCATGAAAGCGCACATAACAATCTTGTGAAGCTTGGATTTTCATTTTTCTTCATAATAAGCCCGAAGTACAGGGTTAGCGGCTGGCCGTTTCTTTTGCGGAGCAACAGCGGTAATCACCGCCAAGTGAAGCAAGGCTCAGAAATAGGCGGAACCGCGCTTGGACAACTTGTTTTTTGGGTCTTTGAATATACCGGATCACTTCTGTGATGGATCGAGGCCGAAGTACGCAACAAGCTACTTTGGCTTTTGGGGCAACGTATAATGTCTTTATTCTTTAGCATATTTTCTCCTAGACATTTCTCCGAATCGCCTTATACACCAAAATAGTGCATTGCATTTCGTCTCTGCCCATTCTCCCAAACCTCAAAATGCAGATGGTTGCCCATGCTGTTCCCCGTACTGCCCACATAGCCGATAACCTCTCCCTGCTGCACCTGCTGTCCGGGTGTGACACAGATGCTGGAACAGTGGGCGTACAGCGTGTCAAACGTTCCATCATGCTGTATCTTTACGTAATATCCATAGCTTCCGCCCCACGGGTCGGTCGCGTTTGCAACTGTCACCGTGCCTCCCGCTGCCGCAAGAACCGGCGTACCATACGGCGCGGCAATATCCGTCCCGCTGTGGTAGGATATTTCGCCCATAAACGGGTCGGTGCGGTATCCAAACTGTGAGGTGATGGTAAAGCTCTGCGGCAGCGGCCATGCAAAAATGCCCGTGCCTACCCAATCGGCATCGCTGCCGATCATACCGCCGCCATGGGTAAAGCCGCCCAGCAGCGACGCCCACATGACGCTGTATTCCTCATGCCGCAGCAGCGCCAGATGCTCGTTCTGCTGTTCAGTAAAGCCATAGGCCGCGGCCATCTGCTCCGGCGTTGTGTGGTGCAGATAGATCGTCAGCGTCGTTTCTTCTATCTCCTGCATCTCGACCACCTCATTTCCGTCCTCATCCTCTGTAACCACCTCCACCTCTTTTTTCACCGTAACGCTTCTGTACGTGATCTGGTTCATATCCCACATCACACCGCGCAAAATCTCTTTTTTCTGTTCATCCATGGTCACAACATCCATGCCGTTCACACTGTCTGTTGTGACTTTGACGGCGTAGACAGAGAGCACATCCTCCCACCGGATGGCAGAAACACCATCCGATGCTTCGATTTCCAAAATATCATGGGGGTTCGCCTGTTCGATCTGACCGATGCGGGCGTAGTATTCTTCATTCAGCTCCGCCGTCGCCTGCCGCATGAGCATCCCGTCCTGTGTCGTTTCGTTGGAAAAGAACACGCCGAAGGGAGAAGCCAGAAACGCCCCCACCATCCCCACAATGAGGACCAGAACCAAAACAGGCGACGCTGCGGCAAGCGCTGCGCCCAACCAGGACAACACGGCGGACGCCATCCGCGCCGCCGTCTGCCCGGCCTGTGCCAGCAGCCTGCCCGCACTCCGGGCCGCCTGTACGGTTGCCTGTACAGTCTGCCGTGCAAATTGGCGCGCCGCCTGTTTTTGTGAAGCGCCCTTGGACGCTTCGGCAATTTCATGCCCTCTCTTAAAAAATGCAGAAGAACGGTGCGCATCATCGCGCACCGTTCTTTTCTGCCGCATAGCTCCCGGCCTCAGTGTGTCAGACCGGTGTGAATCCACCTCCCGCGCCCGGTTCAAAATTTCCCGATTTCGGGAAATTTTCTCTGTTTTCTGTCTCACACCATCGGTGTGCGCGGCCCGTGATGCAGAGCGATAACGGCCTACTGCCTGTGCATCTGTCCATTGGGCCTTTTCCCGTTCTGTCCGCAGATGCACAGCCTGCCTGAATACCGCCCGGCCTGCGTCCGCAGCCGTCTCACCGCCCCGCATCGCCGCACGCTCCACCTGTTCCCCTGCCGCACGCTCCGGCGCTTTCTCCTGCGTTTCACACTGCCGGGAATGCTTTTCTATCAGCCCCGCCCGCAGCATACGCTTTGCCGCACGCGGCAAAGCATCACTCTTTTCCTTTACGCGCGCTCCTTCCGCGCTTTTCTTTGTTTTCAGTTCTTTCATCAGAATCACCATGCCGACCGTCACACGGTCTGCACAAATAGGGATGAAAGCGTGCAGACAAACGGTCGCCTTTCTTATAAAATTGAGATGAGGGGGAAGCACACTACAACGCACGGGGAGGTAAGTCGTAGATTGCTTCCAGAGTTCAAACCAGTATCAGAATCAGTGTTAGAACCGCCTTTTCAAGCACAAATAAGTGGCGCTTCGAGCCCGGACACTAAGGATTGCATTAACACCTGTTAATTGCTTGGCGGTTCAGTCACTGCTTCCTCCTCTCCACATTGAAATGAGGAGGGTGTAGATTGAAAGTCGTATTTCCAACCTGCTGCGGGGTTGATGTTCACAAATCGTTTTTGGTGGCAACCATCATCAAAACGCCGAAGGACAGCTTGCAGCCAAGCTACCAGAAGAAACGGTTCTCAACATTTAATTCGGATTTGAACCAGTTTGCTGACTGGCTCCACGAAAAAGACTGCCTGGATGTGTGCATGGAGTCTACCGGAAAGTATTGGGTGCCCGTGTTCAACATCCTGGAAAAGCGGGGAATCCGTGTCGTCATCGCCAACCCGAAATGGGTCAAGGCTGTGAAAGGAAATAAGGATGACACCAAAGATTCCAAGTGGATTGGAGACTTGTTCCGCATCGGCTTGGTAAAAAGCAGCTTTATTCCAGCTAAGGATATCCGTATTTTGCGGGAGTTGACCCGTTACCGCTACAAACTCACTTCGATGAAAAGCAGCGAGAAGAATCGTTTCCAGAATGCCTTCACCGTCTGCAATGTGGCGCTTGATTCCGTCGTGTCTGATATGTTTGGCAAGTCCGCGACCGCTATCACGGATTACCTGACATCCGATGAGGATTTTGACCCACAGCATTGCGTTTCCCTTTTGCACCGTTCCCTCAAGAAAAAAGCGGATGATGTGCTGGCCTCTATTGAGGGTTATGAAATCACGCTGGAGCAGAAATACCGCATCGGCATTGTCCGCGACCATCTCCACTACATTGAGAAGCTGATTGAGCGGGTGGACCTCTGTATCAACGCCATGGTTGAGAAGTACGACGGGGCCATTTCGCTCCTTTGCACCATCCCCGGCATTGACCGCAGCTCTGCAATCACTGTCATCTCTGAAATCGGTGTGGATATGGCGCAGTTTGGTTCCTCCAAGCGCCTTTGCTGCTGGGCCGGTCTCACCCCCGGCAATAACGAATCCGCCGGCAAGAAGAAATCTGTCCGTATTTCACGTGCGGGAGTTTATCTCAAACCTGCGCTGGTGCAAGTTGCCCACGCAGCCGTGAAAGACAAGCTGAATCCTTACTACGCTTTGAAATATGAGCGAATTGCCAAACGCCGGGGAAAGAAAAGAGCTATCATTGCTATCGCCAGAATGATTTTGACCGCAATTTATTCCATGCTCTCCACCGGGGAAATCTGGAATCCTGTTGACCTGTTCAAGGTTGATATACCTGAACACCTTAAAGAACAGCAGCTTCAAAAGGCTGTGAAGCAGGCTGTTCGATTCCTCGAAGCACAGGGACTTAAAGTGAGTTAGCCGCTTTTGATATTTTGTGCTTTGCCCCGAAAAATTCCTTCTTTTCGGGGTTGAGTTTTTGTGCCCTTTCCTGGTGCGCCTCTTATCCGGGGAGCTTTCACACTACTACACCTCCCCTGGCTTCTTATGGAAAGCTTTCCATAAGAAGCCTAATGAAAAGTTTTCGTAAATGGAAAGTTGAAATGCAATTGGCTGAATCAGAGCTGTTTTTCGATTGAAAACTTGCGATAATAATTGCATAGATGCCTCCTTAAATGATAATAGTCATACCACCTTGAAGGAAAGTGTGACTATGATTACAAACGATTTCAACAAAGAGATTCGGAGCATTTCAGATGCATTGTGCAATCTGGGGTATACCGACTCCACCATTAGGCTGTGCCAGCGTTATTGGAAACAGTACTATCATTATGGCAAAGGCACAAAAATCTTATCGCAAGAAAATTCTGCAAAGGATGGCTAAAGCCCAGCCGTCCTTTGCGTTTCTTTCCATTATTCAAAACTTTTCATTAGGGCGCGTGCTCATCAATTTGTAAAGTTGGGTGTCCTTTGGAATATCATTGATGAACGGCACCAGACTGCCGCCCATCTTCAGCAGGCCGCGTCCCGCTTCAGAATCCGTGACATACGAAAGCTGCGTATCCGAAATATGCAGAAGCTCCGCCAGCTTCGTGCGGTCCGACGCCGCCTGATTGAGCAGCACAAGAAATTCACTGTTGGAGATCATACTGCGTGCTACCTCGTTGTCCAGCGCCTGATCCAGATTCTGAAATATCCCACTGGCCAAAGCCCCGTACTTCCGGTATCTTTTCCATGATACATCCAGAAAGTTCGTGGACCACTCATAGGAAAACAGAACAGACAGCTCATCAAAATAGATCCACGTCCGCTTGCCACGCAGGCGGTTCTGCATCACGCGCATCATGACCACCTCCATCAGCACCAGCATGCCGATGGGGCGCAGCTGCTGGCCCAGGTCCCGGATATTGAAGCACAAAACACGGTTGTCCAGCTGCACGTTGGTGGGCTGTGCGAACGTGTTCAGGCTGCCCTTTGTGAAAATTTCACTGGCCAGCACGATATCCTTCGCCAGATCCTCCTTCTGGCACTGCAAAATACGGTAAAGGTCCTGCAGTGTAGGAGCCTGCGGCTTTTTGCTGAATTCCTCATACAGGTCGAGCACCGCGCGGTCGATGATGGATTTTGCCCGGCGTCCGTTCGTCTGCACATCCAAAAGGTGCTCGTACAGTGTAAGGATAAACTCGGATTTGAGCGAAACAGGCTTTTCCCCTGCCTCATAGCCCTTTCCCAGCTCCAGCGCGTTCACATGCTGCGTGCTGTCCGGCGCAAGGCGGATGTTCTGCCCTCTCACCGCATCCACCACCGGGCCGAACTCCGCTTCGGGGTCACAGATCAATACATCATCGTCCGTGTTCAGAATAACGTTCATCAGCTCCCATTTCGCGGCCATGCTCTTGCCGCTGCCCGGCACGCCAAGATAAAAACCGTTCCCGTTAAGCAGCAGCTTGCGGTTGCAAATGATGCTGTTCCGGCTGATGGCATTTCTGCCATAGTAAATCCCGCCCCGGTCCATCACATCCTGCACGGAAAAGGGCGTCAGCGCCGCCGCGCTCTCTGTGTTCATCGTGCGCATCGCTTCAATTTCCCGCAAGCCGTAGGGCAGTGCCGTGTTCAGGCCCTCCTCCTGCTGGAAATGGAGCGTATTGAAACGGCACAGATCGCCCCGCGCCGTGGCCGTGATGGCCTCCGTGTCACTGTTGAGCTGCGCATAGCTGTCCGCCAGATGCACCAGCGTCACCAGCACAAGCACCATCCGCTGGTCCCGCGAGGTCAGATCATCCAGCAGCGCCTTCATTTCCTGCCGCATCTGCTGCATCTCATAGGGAGGCTCCGCGGAAAAGTTGTGGTTCGCATTCTGCTTTTGCTGCCACCGGGTAATATCCGTCTCCACGGCAAGCACGCGCTTTTGCATGTCCGCCACTGCCTCCTCCATGGGGACCGGGACGATCTGGATGGACAGCATCAGATTCTGCGGGAATTCGCACAGCCTGGCGATCGTTTCGTCCTTGAGAAAATTGGGATAGTCCTTTAAAAACAGTACGCGCCCGAACTTTTTGCCCATGATGAAATGGTCGGTCTTGAATTGAAGGCTGTCCGGCGCGATATAGTCCCGGAAATCCTGGCCACGCGCCATGGCCTGCGAAAGGTCAAAATTGAAATACTGTTCTTCCCCGCTGCGAAAAAAATCGTGCAGGATGCGGATGCGGTCATGGGAAGAAAGCTCTGTAAGCTGGCTGGACAGCCGCCCGAATCCGGATGCAAGCTCTGTGCCGACACGGGCAAAAAAACTCCTTGCCTCCTCAATACTCCGCCGCTGCACAGAGATAACGATGTATTTCTCCCGGAAAATGTTGTTGCTCCATTCCGTGCGCTCCCGCACGATCTGGTTGTATTCCTCCCGCAGCCTGTCCATATCATCGCCGCGCAAATGCATCAGCATGGTGTTCTCAAATTCCACCGGGTCGATGCGGCGATTGTTCGTGAGCACCTGCACATACGCATCATCCGGCCATGCGTTGATGACGCTGCAGTAGCGCATCAATATTTCCGACTGGTCCGCTTCCGACGCCACGGCGTAGTTCACATCCTGAAACCGCCACATCTTGGAATACCGCCCGCCGCACAGCCAGACCCCGTCCCGGTATATCTTTCTGACCGGAATGGACTCCTGCACGGAGCGCGGTGCACGGAAGCTCTCTCCATGCCTGATCAAACGGTTAAAAATCTGTATTTTCATTCTGCATTCCCCATTCATCGTTCCTGTTTTTCGTCCCGCTGCCGCAGGCGGCTTTTGTGAAGGTCTTTTGCCCATTCCGGGCGGATGTACTGCAGCCGGATCGTCAGAGACGCGGCGTCCCGCTGCATTTCCCGGTATGCGATCGCATTGTTGACGTCCAGAAAATACATCTCCGGTTTTTGAGCTTCTTCATCTGTTCCGCAGACCATCCAGCCCTGTACGAGTTTTTCCTGTTCCACTGTTTCAGCCCTCCATAACATTGAAACGGGACGGGGCAGCTCAAGCCGCCCCGTCCCGTTCCGTCCTATCGCATCAGGATGATCATACCATCTGTGAAAACACAGTTGGCCGTTGTACATCCCTGTGCACCAAGCTGCTCAAATTCCGCGTTCATCGCTTCCCAAAGCAGACAGTAGCTCTCATCCTCCGTTTCTGCGGC
>ENA-OWPN01001511-OWPN01001511.1-human-gut-metagenome-genome-assembly--contig:-NODE-1511-length-20448-cov-5.046879_pt1 | contig 20448 bp, 27 predicted proteins | sample MGYA00248266_ERZ651850 | MGnify/ENA primary metagenome ERZ651850 (study PRJEB26924, sample SAMEA4378296) | human gut metagenome | biome: human gut; feature: human-associated habitat; material: faeces... | reverse complement strand
ATTTAAACAAATTATTAATATGAATTCCGTTGCATTTGTAACTTGAATTCAGCTTAAATAAAGGAAAGATTATTTCTGCTCCGACAGAGGTCGATTATCTGTATGCCAATAATGTGGACCGTAAGGTTAGTAACGGGCGTGTAGCTAGTAGCCCCGGTCGTTCCATAGACTTGACGATGGCACATGCGTTGACGATGGTTTCTTTCCGTTTATATAATGATGGTACGTTATCGGGAGCAGGCAACCTGACACAGATCAAGATAAAAAATGCAGATGCCAAAACGTTGATTAAGACAACTACCGGGGCAACCATGAAGTTGAAAGACGGGACGATAACGAATCTGTCGGCTAATAACTCGGATAACCTGACCCGTACGATCAGCGGTTATACGATACCCAAACAGATCACGGAGGGAGAACAAAGTGCAACAACTTATATTGTAAACGCAACGGTCACCGGTCCGAAAGTAGCCCGTAAGGTAAGTTTCTTGACTTATCCGCTGACAAGCATTTCAGAAAATGATATTGAGGTGGTCTTTACTATTGACGGCAAGGAATATACGGTGTCTTTACCTGTGACGGTAGCTGATGCTTGGGAGGCAGGAATAAACTATATATATACGGTCTGTGCTTCGCAGCGCAAACTGGAAGTGACAAGTGTAAGCGTTCAGAAATGGGAAGAAACATCGGGAGGAAATATCGACTTATGATGTGTGGTATAAAATATTTGTTACCCTGTCTTTTCCTTACCGCCTGCACGGTAGCGGAAACAGGTTTGCCGGAAAAAGAACCTGATGAAGAGGAAACAAGTGCTTTGTCTGTCAGTTTTTTATCCCTTACCGAAGGAACAAAAGCCGTGTATGAAAATACAGGAGCTGACGGTGCGGGCAATATCCTTAAAACGATCGGGGTATTGGTGACGAAAGGAAGTGATAATAGCAGGGAATATTATTCTACCCTGGTCGAAAAACAGATATTTACTTGTAGCAAGGCTGGTGGTAGTGACGGCGGCGGAGAAGCGTTGACGTGGACTGCAGATAAAACATTGAATCTGGGAGATACCGACGGTACGGTGTATGCCTGGGCGCCTTCCGATGCAGAAGGTAAACTGGATGAAAGTAGTATCCCTGTTTTGAGTGCACCGGTTATTTTGTCTGAGCAGTCCTTTGTCTATGGCAATGAATGGGAGACGGATCAGATTGATTATCTCTATGGAACGGATGCGGAGAAAAAAGCTCCCGTTGTGAATCATCTAAGCCCATCTGTAGCCTTATCCATGCAGCATGCCTTGGCTAAGATCAGTTTCCGTGTGATGAAGGTGAAGGGACAAGAAGTTACAACAGAGGATTATGTGAAGAAGCTGGAACTGACGAGTAATGGTGCTGCATTTGTAGTAGCTTCGAATCCCTCAAGTGCCGTTATGCGTTTGACGGATGGCGTATTAACCGGAACATCGACTACAACTGCATTGACGCTGACGGCAAAAACAGAGAATCAAGGACAGGTTGCCGCATGGTCTGAACCAGTGACAGAAGTAGCAGAAGCTGCAGAGTCAGGTTATACGGTAGTCACCTCACCTCAGGCATACGGTTTGGTAGCGCCGTGTACAGGAAAGATGGGAGTAAAGATCACATTAGGCCCTACGGGTGCTCTTGATGCGGTTAAAGACCATACCTATCAGACGAAAGAGAAAACCGTTGCTGCTACTTGGGAGCAGGGTAAACATTATGTCTATACCATGACTGTTACCGACAAAGGCATCGAGTTCAGCCAGGTACAGGTAGTCGGTTGGGATGATAGTCCAGAGGCTGTTGTTGTCCCGGTAGAGTAGTATAAATAAAGGACTTGTGGATGGTTAATATACTACATTATAGGAAAAGGTGAACTATTTTAATAAGAACCAGGAACGCGGATAACGCGGATTAGGCGGATCAAAACGGATTTAAATTATCCGATCCGTTCAAATCCGTTCAATCCGCGTTATCCGCGTTCCTGGTTCTTTTATTGCGACAAATAGATTCACTTCTGACAAATTGTGAATCATATTATTTCGCTAACCGGTATAAAAGGATAATTTGTAATGATGAAACGGCTTTCTGTAAATCTATTTTTACTGTTTACATTTTGTCTCTTATCGGGGACGGGGTGTACCGGCAGCATCGTGGAAGAAGGGGAGGGAGAAACCGGTCTTATCACGCTGTCATTCGCGTCTCCTGCATTGGAGCTTTTGCCGATAACCCGTAGTACTGAGGCGGTTTCTTTACCTGTTGGGAGTACGATACGTATTGCAGCCTATCACCTCAGTGAATCGGGTGGGACGGGTGATCCTGCAGACTTTTCCGTTACGGCCCCGACGGTAGAAGCTACTTTTGTTGTAGGCGTTGAAGGTGATCTGTTGCCCTGTCAGGTGGATGGGAGCGGGAAGCAAATAGCCGGAAATGGTGAAGAGATGAGAATACCGGCAGGTGTATATGATTTTTACGCGGTCTCTCCGGCACGTCCTTTGACACAGGTCGATGGGAAGTGGCAGGTCACCGGTATTCCGCATCAGGAGGATGTAATGACTTCTTTTGTTCGGGGCATAGAGGTCTCACAGGTTTCCCGGGTCGTAACCCTCCGGGCATTCCGCCGTAAATGTGCGCAGGTGGTTTTTGAGGTAACACCTACCAAAGGGAATATCGTACCGATTTCTTCCCTTTGCGGGACACGTCTTGAACTGTCTGCTATCTCATCGTCAGGAGCCGGTTTGCCGGTAGGGGAAAGCGAGGTGATCCCTCCGTCCGGCGGCGACCGGACGGAGACTGGTCAGCTGTCAACAACGGATTTTGTCACTTTACCGGATCCTGAGAATCCGGATCAGCCGAACCCGTTGGGACTGAACCGGACGACAACGATTCTGTTGCCAAAGAACAGTGAGGCGTTCGGGGTAGCGGTGACAGTGGCCCGCAACGGTATTGCCGTAAAATTGGAAGCAACGATTTCAAAAAATATTGTTTTTGAAGAGGGAAAACAATATGTATTTACCTTGGAAGTGGAAAACGACCGTAGTCTGCTTCGTCTGAGTGTCTATGATTGGTCTCCTTTCGGATGGACGGACGATAATATAGGGGGTGCTCCATCCGGTCGTCCGACTGAACCGGAAGTTACCCCCGGAATCCCTTTTGGTTTGGTGATAGCTGATTGGGAGGACATATCCTGGACGGGAGGCGCGACGGTAGGCGGTGGAAAAATTGACTAGTATTGTAACAAACAGGGAAATGGAAAGAAAAAGGATCAGAAAAAAAGGAGTGATGCTGAATGCGCTCTTCTTGTTGAGCCTGTTTTGTGGTTGCACGCAAAGCGAGGTGGTGACAGGGGGGAAAGAGGAAAAGGCGGAGGAGGTTTCTTCGTGTTTTCATCTGAATATACTGGCTACAACAGTTACCAATACCCGAAGCGTTGCTTTTACTTCCTGTGGAACGGTAAGACCGGACAGCCTTCCGGAGGTGGAAAGTGAGACCGTTACTCGCTCGACAAGCGATCCAGGGGATATCTCCGATAAGACGATACTGAACTTGTGGGTGGGACAGTATGGGGAGAACGGCGATTTGGTTACGGAAGAATATTTTTCGTCTATGGCATCCCAGGAGAATGTGAATCTTCCTTTGAAGAGAATAACAGGAATATCGCATGTCTGGGCGGTTGCCAATGCGGGGAATCTGACAGGAAAGGCAGCGACTGAATCTGGTTTAAAAGCATATTCGGTAGAGAACGCTTTTACGGATGACGGATTACCGAACAACAACCTTTGTGTAATGACCGGTATGTGGTCGGGTGAAATCACAGAGAATATCAATGCGGATATTCAGTTGAAACGTTCTCTTGCCAAAATAAAATTCACCTATTCGGTAGGTGGAAAGAATTTTTCTTTTCTTCCTTCTTCACTGGAATTGTGTAATGTCCCGGTACGGATGAAATATATCGGAGAGGAAAATCCTACGCAACTGACCGGAGACGCGGATTTTAAAACGTATACTGCTATCTCGTCCGGTAATAGCGGTACGCAATATTGGTATCTGCCGGAGAATCCGGCCGGAACAGGAGCCAATACAGGTAACGAGGCGGTCAATAAAACCGGTGCAGGGGTAACACATGCAACCTGCATCCGTTTGACAGGAGATGCCGTGCAGGACGGAGTTCGCTATGAAAATGTTGTTTTTACGCTTTATCCCGGTAATGGAAATAATGATTATACGATAGTGAGGAACGGTCTTTATACTATAAATGTAACCTTGACGGGCATAGATTTTTCCGATAAGCGGGTCACGGTAGGGACAGTGCCGGAAATGCAGGATCCGGATAATCTGGGGGCGGAGAAAGGGGCTACGGGTATCTTTCAGGTAACAACCCGCCCGGGAATGCCCTGGTCGTTTACGATACCGACGTGGTTGTCGGCTGTAGTAGGAGAAATAACGTATGAGGCAGGTAATAAACTGGATTTTATAGGTCCTTATAAGGTGGAGTTTAAGACTGTAACAGCCAATCCCCGTGCCGAGGAACGGGAAACTTCTTTTAAGGTTGGAGAAAAAGAAATTACAGTAAGGCAGAATCCGTCTGCTTTAACAGTCGAAGGAACATCAGTGACGCTGGAAGCCGGCAAAGGTTCTGAAGGAAACAGTTCGTTTACAGCTACCCGGGGGATACCCTGGCTTGCCACATTAACTTCCGAATGGGGAGAATGGCTTGGATGGAACGGGGACGCTCCGCAAACAGTAGCGGAGGCTTCGGGTACTGAAGAAACATTGAGCGTTAAAACTTTATCCAGTAATCCTTCCGCAGCAGCCCGTACCGGAACAATCCTGGTAAAGGCTGGTGATGCGATCGGAACTATCTATCCGGATCTGACTAAAAGCATATCTGTTACCCAGGCAGGAGCAACAATTTCTGTCTTTGACCGCACTCCCAAACCGGGGCCGGAAGCCGCCGAAAAACTGTCTGACAGTTTTATAGCAACCCACGACTTACCGTGGGTTGCTATAGTGACTAGTGGAACTGATTGGTTATCTTTATTAACCCAGGGTGGTACAACCGGAACAGGCTCTCAAACTATTGATTACAAGACAACTTTAAACTTAAAAGCTTCGGAACGGAGAGGGATGATCACGGTACAGGTCGGAAATGAAACCGGTGATTCTCATCCGGGCCCCTCAGAGGTTATAACGGTAATACAGGCAGGATCGGTGTTTGAAGTTTCACCAACGGTGTTGGATCTGGAAAGTACGGCAAGTACCGGAACGGTCACTGTAACAGGAACAAAAGGGTTACCTTGGACCGTAACCAGGAAGGAGGGTAGTGACGCTGTTTCTGCTAATATAAAGCAATCTACTGCAACGGGTACCGGACAGACTGTGACATTCTCCGCATCTGAAAATACAACAGATGAAGCTCGCTCTGCCGCTTTCCTTCTTGCTGTAGAAGGAAGTGATCATTCAAAAACGGTGACGGTGAATCAGGCTGCAAAATTTTCTGCTTTTGATATCGAGATAAATAAGGGATTGGAAACTTCATATATGATCAGGGTTCAAAGGACACAAAGAAAAAATGCGTCATCGGGGACGGAAGGTTATGCGAATTATAGTACAATGTCATCTTATTGCGCTAATTTGAAAGAAGACGGCTATACAGATGGTTGGCGTATTCCAAATAAGGTTGAGTTATTAGCTATGTATGAAAATAAAGCAAAGATAGAAGGAGGTTTAAATGCTGAACCATTTCTTAATCTATATTATTGGAGTACTACCAATAATTCCAGTGGAAATATGTATGTTTTGTATATGGGAGAAGAAATGAGGGATGGAGACTGTGCTAAGAGTGGTAATGCTTGTATCCGTTGTGTCCGCGATAAGAACTAATCTCTAAATTCTTTCATATAATGAATATAAACAGTTCTTAACCTGACAGTGTTTGTAGACATTATTTAAATAAAGCGTTCTTTCACATATTGAGCTTAACAAGAAGAAGACAAATTGCTTCAAACTTTGAAATATAAAAGATTGATTGTTGTAAATATAATCTGTATCTTTACCGTAATTAACAATAAAACATATAGCTATGGCAAAAATTACGGTAAAAGACACGGAAGTGACAGTCATTAAAGTGAATGAAGAAGATTATATCTGTATTACGGATATAGCTCGATTTAAAACCTCGGATACTTTTATTGTGGTATGTAACTAAATCTATCGAATTCGATAGGTTTAGAAAAGAGGCAGGATTGAATGCTTTTACTCTCTCTCCTAAAAAATGGATAGAATCGACCAATGCTATCGGTCTAATTACAAAGTCCGGTCGTTATGGTGGAACGTTTGCGTAGAAGGTTTTTGAAATAATTTATTCTTTATAATCATAAAATCATGAATAAATCAGATTTAACAAGGGAGATCGCAGAAAAGATGTCGATCTCCCAAAAGGAGTCTTTGCGCTTTATAAACATCTTCGAAGATGTTATGGCAAGCGAACTATTAAGAGATGGTTCCATTATGTTGCAAGGTTTCGGTACTTTCTCTTCCTGGAAACAGGCAGAACGTCTTGGACGTAATCCACGTACCGGTATTTCTGTCTTGATAAAATCTCGTACCAGTGTCAAATTCAGACCCGGTAAGGACTTATTGAGATTATTGAATGATCGGAAATAGGTGATCGTTGCGGACGTATGACCTTGGTATATGCATTCAGGCAGGGATAAACCATTCCCCTGTCTGAATGCATTATGTATACAAAGCTAAAAGAACTCTTCGGGAGAAAAACACCTTCCGTAAAAATGTTTAAGTCATTATTGGAAAACTTGCCAGAGCCGGAACAAGAACTTTATAAAAAGGCTGCCGTCGATACGGCCTTTTGTGACTGGGAAAATACACCTCCCCGCTACCGCTTATTTCTGACCGACTTATTTCAACACCATTGGCAAAAATCATTGGATTTTCTATTATATAAAACGGTAATCGGTTCGCTCGGCTATGAACTGCAACAACCGGAACTGCTCCGAAAAGTATTCTCTTTACTGGAAGGAAAGCGGGAGGATGGTTTTATGCCTTCTTATCTGCACCTGTCTTTTGTACTTCTCCTTGTTTTTCACGATAATAAATCGGTCGAATATTTGGGAGATCTGCTCCGTAAAGAATTTACTTCGGATGATTTTAGTGACCTGCTTGATCTATGGAAAGCTGATAATGAGCCCAAATAGTAGCCTTCTGATTAATAAAACTTAATTCCCCCCTTCTGAAATCTACAAGGATTGTCTCGTATTTTTATTTAAAACGCCGACAGGCTGCCTGCAGGTCTTATATGTGCTGCATATTTCAGCATATTTCATTTTTTTACCGGTTTATCTTTGTTGTATCGATGTCGATAAAGTGCTTGAATATTAATCTATTAAATTATTGTAGTCATGAGTGTAAAGTATAAACTGGTGGTTAAAAAGAATTTGGGAAATGATAAGAAAGATATCCCGGAAAAGAAGTATGCACAAATTGTTTCGGGTGATTTTGTGGGATTTGATGAATTTGTGGAGGAGGTAGGCGATAGCTCCGGGGTAGGTAGTGCTGTGGTGAAAGCTGTGTTGGACCGTATGAATGTCATATTAGTGCGCCATCTGCAACATGGACGACGTGTCACTGTCGGGGAATTGGGTACTTTCCGTTTTACTATCGGGTCTCCCGGGGTGACGGACGAAAAATCTTTTGATACAAATCTGATCCGTGAACCTAAGGTTCGCTTTTTCCCGGGGAAAGCACTCCGCACCATTAAAAGCCAGGTCAGCTTTGAGAAGTTGTCTGAAAAGAAGGATGAAGAGAATGGCGGTGGGGAAGACGATAGACCGGTGATAGAGTAGTTGACAGTTGACAAGTGACAGTTGACAGTTAAAAGGGTAGAGGTTTATGAAACGGATAACGATTCAGTTAATTATTGCAGTCCTGCTCACAGTGAGCGGGATTGTTCTTCTCTTCAGCGGTTTTTGGGTAGCCCCTGACGGATTGATAGATAGTAGCGTACTGGTGGCCTTTGGTGAGATCAGCACATTTGCAGGAGCTCTTTTCGGAGTGGATTATACATATAAATTTAAAATCAACAATCATGAGTAACACAACACATAAAACCATGCTGAGCGAACATTTCAGCAAGGAGGAACTGACTTACAGTAATATAGCGGTAGTAAACGGTTTGGATAACGAACCTCCGTCTGTTGCTTGCCACGCCCTGGCTTATCTTGCCACTCATTTACTGGAACCGTTAAGGCGGTTGAATAATGGTCCGATTGCCATTTTGAGCGGGTATCGCAGTGATGCGGTAAACCGTTTGGCCGGTGGCGTTGCTACTAGTCAACACCGAAACGGGGAGGCTGCCGATTGTTATATACCGGAAGGGCCGGGTCGGTTACTAGAGATACTGAAAAAGTCGGGGTTACTTTTCGATCAAGCTATCCTGTACAGAAAACGAAAGTTTCTGCATATCTCCTTAAAAGAAAGAGGTCATAACCGGATGCAGGTGTTATTTTATATGTTGTTATGTTTACTTATTCTGTTACCCTCTTGCCGGATACGACAGGAAAGTGTAAAAAAGGGACAGGCTATCCAAATAGATTCACTGGTACATTCTCTTAAAGATTCTTCTTCTTTAAGCCATAAAATATACACGAAAGATTCCATAAACTGGAATATAATCCGGATGGTCTTTTCACCACCTGATAGCGCTGGCTATCAATATACTACAGAAATAACCTTACTACAAGGCAACAAACATCATAACATGATCGATACGATCGACCATACGAATAATTCATTATTGGAGATAATCCATCAACAAACAAACCAGTCCTCTTTCTCTGAAAATAAGGAATATAATCAGTCATCCTCTATAAGGATCTGGATAATTTCCGGCATACTATTTGCCGGAGGATATGTGTGGTGGAAAATTGCGTCTTCCCGTAACATTTAAATCTGTTTTCGATACCCTCTAAGCATATAGTAAAGCCATTTCATTAAGGATGGAGTGGCTTTACTATGGAGGATATTATAGTAATCCAATTATTAAAGCGTGGACATTTAGCTTTTATTCCAGTTAAACCGATTGCTTCAGCCAAAATATTGCCGTATACGATTTTGTTATATCCTTTAATGATTCGTTTAAGTCTTTTGGACGGAGCTGTGTCCGGGCAGTTGTTAATCATCTCAGGATTATCAAATTCTTTGAAAATAGCTTCTAATTCCTCTCTGTCAAGAATCTCATCATCGTTGAATAGCAGATCGAAAATTTCGAGATTATAAAAGAGAATCCCTTCAAATTCGTGTAATTGCATATAGGGAATGAAGCGATATCTGAGATTTTCCTCTATAGACTCGCTCATCTTTTGTTCTAAAAAGTCAAGTCTGGAATTCTTATCTGCAATTGCTAATGATTCTTCCCAGCCTGGAAATTCATATTTTTGATATAAGCCATAATAATCTATCAATAAAGTAACATATGCTGTTGTATCCTGTTTGAGATGATTCTCTATTTGTTTTTTCAGTATATTCCATCTTACAATTCCACCATTACTATGTTTGATTAATGGGGATTGAACGTATATTTGTTGTTTCTGAAAGTATGGAGTCAATGTTTTTTTGCAGAACTCTTCTTCAGTAGGACCTTCGCATATAATTATAATTCGTTTCATAGTATTCAATAATTAGGTTGTCCTGACGTTATTATATTCCTTTTCCACAAATCATCTACTGTATACTCATCAAGCCACACAGATAGAGATTCAGAGTCCAGTCTTCTGAATACAGATTCACCGCTGATTCGGTCTACTGTTATAATGTCTTCCGGTTCAAAATGACTTATTAAATCAGTAGATTGCGTTGCTAATATAACCTGACATTGCTTTGATGCAACTGATTTTATTAAACCGGCTAATTTGGATATGGCTGCAGGATGTAAACCTAATTCTGGTTCATCAATTATGATTGTTTGGGGTAATTCCGGTTGCATAAACAGTGTAGCTAAAGCAATGAATCTGATAGTCCCATCTGACAAATCATTTACACCGTATACAACATTGCTGAATTTATCCTTCCATTGTAATCTGATATAGTTTTCTTTATTTGGCTGAAAAAAGAAATCCGAAAAGTAGGGGGCAACACTTTGAATAGTCGAAACAATCCGTTGATATACTTTCGGATTCACCATTTGTATATTGTATAGGAAAGCTGCAAGATTTTCACCTTTTTCATATAAATAGTAAATATCATTCTCTATATGACTCATTTGTGTGAATGGAGATTTGGTACCTGTATCATGAAAATGGTACTTTCTGAAGCCTTCCAAATATTTAATGACGTATTTTGCTCTATAATTATCTGTTGTTTTAATTCTGGCTTCTGGGGAATATCCATTGATACTTCGACCCCCGTCTTTATTATAAATTAATTTTTCGTCGGTAAAGATTAGTGATTCTTCCCCTACTTTTAATGTGGCAGAGTAACCATTAACTCCTCCGTTAAATTCAACTTTAAAATAAATCTGGTCAGTTACATCTTTGCCTTCAAATAAAATTTTGTCTTCTCCTCCTCTTAAGGATATGTATTCCTGTAGATTTCTATTATATAGTTGATTTAGAAATTCAAAAAAAGATATAAAGTTGCTTTTCCCACTCCCATTTGAACCAATGAGTATATTAATATTCCGAAAATCAACTTTTTGTTCTTTTATTGACTTATATCCTTTTATTTCTATATAATCCATAATATAATGCTTGAAGTACCAAAAGTATGATATTTATTTCATATTCATCTGTAAAAATAAGAAATAAAATCGAGTGGACAAAATGATTTGTATGTACAAAAAAAAACAGAAAAACTTCAAGTTGAAAACTGAAATCTTTCTGTTTTTAGAGGTTCCTGGCGGACAGGAACAACGTTTGTAAACCAATGAGTTACAGCCTTTTTTCTCTGCATTTTCCCTACAATAGATGAATTGTATTACATTTTTTTTATCAATTTACTAGCAGCAATAGTCAAATATCCCATCAAATCCTGATTCTTGTCAACAAAATCTTCTCCATATTTTTTGTCTTTTTGAAACTTATAGCAAATATTGCTATAAATAGTTAGTGTTTCATTGACAGCCGATTCCGCTTTTTCATGCCATTCAGCAGTCTTAGGCATATTGTTTAAGAGACTAATATCATCTTCCATATTATTTATAGTTAGTATTTATCAATAATTTCTTTATTCCCTCCATTTCCATTTACCCCCAAAAGTGACTGTTAACCGACATTGTTGGTTTTTACTGATTCATAATTTTTTAAACGATCTTTACACAAAGCTAGTTCCTCGATGGCTTTGAGGTAATCTTCTTTTAATTCATCATAATTCAGTTTTAATCTTTTTAACTCAAATGAATAATCGGATGCTACTTCTTCGGACTCCTCCAGTAATGGTTTCCCTTTGCCGGTAATGATCCACATAATATTCACAGTTGGAAAATTGATTGATATATTATTCAGAACTGACGAAGTGATATCTTTATTTAAGCTGGTAACATAAGTTGGACTCATACCAATACTAGTTGAGAAGGATCGGGCAGAAAGACCCAATGTTCTGCATATCTCTAATAATCTTTGTTTTACGTATGAATCACTGTTTTTCTCTTCCATAATAAAAGTTAAATGAATAATATATTATTCAATACAGCTTTGTTGTGAATAATATATTAATCATATTTGCACCTGTATTAAACATTTGATGCACCAAAGGTAATAAAAGCGTATTTATTAATCAATAGGGTAAACACCCTATGAAACACACTAGTATGATATGGCAGTAAAGAATTTGAATTACTCTTTTTTAAAGGGTACCCGTAAAGTCAAGTATGAGGATTATAAGTCTTTGCAAAATGACTTAATGAATGCTCTCGGTACAAAATCCAAGCAACATTATTATCAGAAACGAAAACGTATCCAGAATATCCCTGCTCAGGAGAAAGAAGCAGTTGAAGATGTTTTTAAAAGATATGGTATAACTGATCCTAAAGAAATTTGGGATATAACAGAAGTGAACGATGAATCCGCTGGCACAACTATCCCCTCGTGAAACACAACTGGCAGAACGGTTGGCATGGGGGGCATCGGTGAAAGAGGCGGCGTATGCTTTGTGTATAACGTACAAAACGGCAGTCAATCATGTACAAAATATTTATCAAAAGACAGGCTGCAATAAAATAAACCAACTTTCGGCATGGTGGTTTTGTACTCGTTTCAACATATCCTTTGATTTATCACCTATGGTTCGATCGGCTATTGCTTCTGTCTTGTTATGTATTTTTCTCTCAAATGAAATACTATGTGCAAAAGATTTTTGTCGATACAGAGCACGTATGACAAGAAGGTACAGAGTTGAATATGTAAGATATCGACGTTCTTAATCAATTGGTCATGAAAATAAGAATTATTAAAAAATTGGCGAAGAAAAATGGTTTCTCGCTTATAGGTGTTGGCAAAGAGATTTTTGCAATCGTGGATGCAAATGGCAACATGGAATACACAGGGGGCAAACGAAATCTTAAATGGGTTATTGATTATATGCGTGAATCACCTCAAAATAAATGTGGAAACTGTGACGCATATTGTGAATGTAGCCTGGGGCCTGATCCGGTAAAAGCGGAGAACATCGCTTGTGAGAGTTTTGAAAATAGTGTATTACGACAGATAATTTACGATGAGCTATGATTGATAACGAGATGGATATAGATATCTATCCAGCAAGAGAGGGATGGAATGTTATAATAACTTATTGGTACTACAATAGAAATAAAGAAAAGAGAAAGCTTAGTTCCTCTGTTACATATACCTGGTTCACAGACTGTAAAGAAATAATAGACTTTTTACGTAAAAAGAAAACCAAGGTATTCTTTTCTCAACTAAAAGCACTTACTCGGCAATTCGGGAAAAAGGAAAAGACTGATTATAAGACTAGTAAATCAAGAAAACATGAAAATACATTATTTCTACAAAAGAAAATATCATAAAGGTTTTTACAGCCTTGAGATTGTTGCTTGGCTGGAAGAGAAAGAGATCTCCAGGCAAGGGATAAATAGATTGATTTTTTCCAGATTGGAAAAACTGAAAATATTTTTATCAAAATCAGATCGATATCATGACCATACTTTTGAACATGATTTTGGAAAGAATAGCTGTACAGGACATTTTGCCCATACTCGTAAGGAGTTAACAGAAGATATGAAGAAATGGGAATACCTTCCTATTGATCGGCGTAATTATGAAAGGTTTAGGAAAGTTGCTCTAGCACTTTACAACAAGCAATCCTTAGTGGACTTTTCGGATTTTACTAAAAAACAAAACTATGTAGTTCGTCAAATATGGGGGGATTAAGTATGGCAAAAGATATATTCAATAAGCAATGGATAATAGATAATTCAATAGAGATTATCAGTAAATACGAAAAGGGTATGTTGACTCTTCGTGGACTTCATTATCAACTTGTATCAATTGGTATGACTAACACTTTACAACATTATAAACGTGTAGTAAGTGCAATGATCGATGCTCGATGGGCTGGCCTTGTAGATTTTGATACATTTTCCGACCATGACCGTTCTATGATTGGAAAAACAAATTTTGAGTTTACAGATTTGGATTCATCTGTTGACAAAGCAAAAGAGCAAATTAAAGCATGGATGGACTATTATAATAAGAACAGATGGGAAAATCAACCTTATTACCCGGAAGTATTTATTGAAAAAAAAGCCCTTCAAGGTGTCTTTCAGAAACCTTGTAACTATAAAGGTGTTGCTCTTGGCGCATGTAAGGGGTATCCGTCATTGACTTTCCTAAATGAAGCAACTCAACGACTCATTGAAGCGGAAGAAAGAGGTAAAATACCTGTCATTCTTTACTTTGGAGATTATGATCCTTCTGGAGAAGACATACCGCGTGCCATTAAAGAGAACATTTTAAAATTGGGGTGTGAGAGTATAGAGGTTAGGCGATTTGCATTAATGGAGCATCAGGTTCTTGATTGGGGATTGCCTCCGGCACCAGCTAAAAAAACGGATAGCAGAACAGCGAAGTGGGATGGATTAGGGCAGGTTGAGTTGGATGCGGTAAAGCCGGAGAAGTTGCAAACACTTTGTGAAGAGGCTATCGAATCAGTTTTTGATAGGACTCTGTATGATGAATTGATTGAAACGGAAGATCAAGAAAGAGTATTGTATCAGTCAAAATTGAGAGAATTTGTTTCTTCACTGTAATATTCAAGCATAAAAAGAACTGAGTCTAATGGACAAAGTACAACAATCAATAGATTTTCTCCGTAAGCTGGAAACGGACGATCCGTATTGTCTTGGTTTCTCTGGTGGTAAGGATAGTGTCGTAATCCTGGATCTGGCCGAACGTGCAGGTGTCCGTTTTACTGCAACCTATGCAAATACTACCGTCGATCCGCCTGGTACAATCTCTTTCATCAAGAATAATTATCCACAAGTGGTTATTCGGCATCCAGAGAAATCATTTTTCCAGCTTGTGAGCGAAAAAGGCTTCCCATCTCGAATGCGTCGGTTCTGCTGTGAGAAACTGAAAGAGCAGTACGGTATTGGTAAGCGGACGATCGAAGGCACACGGGCAGAAGAAAGTTCAAAGCGTGCCTTGTATGAGCCGGAGCAGTGCGACAGTAGGAAATGGATGAAGGGTGCAAAGCACATTTTACCGATTCTATTCTGGACGGAAAGTGATATTTGGCAGTATATCCGAAAGCGTGGACTACCTTATTCAAAATATTACGATCCACCTTATTGTTTGTCTCGTCATGGTTGTGTCGGCTGCCCGTTGGCAACAGTGCACCAAATGCAAACCGAGTACAAACTATTCCCCGGATATGCCCGGCAGATGATCCGGTCGATCGAGAAATATATGGAAAGCAAACCGAATAACGCGATCGCACGAAATTTCTCTGATCCCTACGAGGCATTTTATTTTTACTTGAACGAAATGTCGATGCAGGATATACGACGATTAAAAAAAGGTCTGTTTGGATTTAATGCTAAACAGATCATTGAAAAAGAAATATTTCAAACCTAAAAAATAACGAGCATGAAAAAGAAAATAATAACAGTGCTGGCGATTGAACATTCAAAGAGGGTGTGTGATCCACAGCCTGAGTTTGTAGATCGTATGGATGTCAGACAACTGGTTATGAATGCTTATAGAAGTGGATATAACAAGGCTCATACCGAATTACAGGCCCACATGAATAACGAACAAGTAGAATATATAATGTGTGCTGCCATACATTTGGATGATGGGAAAGTTTATTGTTTTCAGCCATATAATATTAATGCAGGAGTTGTTTTGTGTGGCTGGAGGCATCCATGTATATTTCAACAGGCAGAGTATTTCGGACTTATGTTTGATGGATACACACAAGGTTTCTTAACAACAAAAAATCGCTTTTTAAGTAGAGACGAAGCCTATAAATTGGCTAGAGAGACAGGTCAATTGAAACACCCTCTTATCGGTGGCACATTGACTTCGGAAGATTTATGGTAACTAATAATAAACAAGCAAAAGATATGGAAATGTTAAATTTGACACAAGAGCAAAAGAATAAAGTGATAGATGAATTTTTAGACTCAATTAAAAATTGGAAAGATTGCCTCGCACTGACAAAATTTGTCTTGATGAAACTATCTCAAGAAGCAATTAGTATGAATGCCGGTGAGTTAGCATTAAGTCAGAGTCTGAGTCATAATGGTGAAAGATATATGACACGTATGTCTATCCAATATTCAAAGCATGATGAGAAATCCCTAGAGAATAGATCATTGGATTTGGCTGAAAAGATTTCTAAACAATACCCAAATGAGTCCGGATTGTCTCTTTTACAAAAGGCTGTTATTTCCGGTTACAATTTGCATTTAGATGATTATGATGATTTTGAAGAAGAAGAATAGTATCAACGCTAAAAACAGGAACGTATGTATGCAGAAACAGATAAAGATGGTAATATCATCATCCAGCAAATAACGAAAGAGGAAGCGTCCTGGTTGGATGATTCGATTTGTTGCTACCTGGCTGGTAAACCGGCTAATAATCGGTCGGATATAGATAAAAAGATGATGGTATTGAAACGGCAACTGGAAAAACTGTATTGATATGATTGCAAAATTGACGTATGAAGTTGAATGCCCGCAGGACTGCGATAAGGAAGATTTCCTGAAGTGGCTGGAATTTCATTTGGGAGTTCCCGGCGCTTGCATTACAAGCGACAACCCTCTTTATGATGAAATGTTTAGCCTCGATAGTTCTGAATATGAAAAGATAGAAGTAGATGGATAGCTATGCAGCATACCGGTTGACGGATTGGGATTGGATCTCCCGTTACAAAGACAAGATGGGGGCTGATCAGTTTAGGGATTATGTGAATAGTGTTTACAGCGAATTGATGAAAATGAAAGTTGGAGGTGTCTTTTCGCTGGATTCTGAGGTCAGAGAGGAAAATAAGGAACTCTTTATTAAAATAGTCTGTATGTTCATCCAGGAGGGTAACAGTGATTATGATTTTAGTTCAGATTATAAAAAAGTTAGACGACATGAAAAAGCAACATTGGTCCGAAAGTCAAGAAAAGTTACTGAGGGAGAGCCTGGGGAAAAAAACCTTGAATGAGATAGCAAAAGAGTTGGGTAAGTCGGAATTAGCCGTTAAACTTTATATACACCGTAAGAATATCGTTTATCGTCCTTCTGTAAAACGGAATCTTGTCTTAGAATTGTTCCGGATTAAGCTCGTGAACCCGGAATATTTTGCTGTAACAAAGGAATTTCTTCGCGCTGTCGAGATTAATCAGGTACGGTTTTGGAAGTTATATCGGGGAGAAGAATCCCCTACGGATGCGGAATACCTGAGACTAGCTACGACTTTGAAAGTCTCTTTGCAGGAGGCTTTTGAAGCCCGGCAACTAAGTTTGTTTAACGATAATAGTAAAATAGATGATACCTCAAGATGTGATTGAAAATATTATCAGTGCTGCTGATATTGTCGATGTGATAAGTGATTACGTAAAACTACGTAAAGCCGGTGTAAATTACAAAGGGGTATGTCCGTTTCATGGTGATAAGGATGCCAGTCTGGTTGTTAGTCCTGCAAAAAATATCTGGAAGTGTTTCGGTTGTGGTAAAGCTGGCAATGTCATTGGATTTGTCATGGAACATGAGGCGCTTTCTTTCTTTGAAGCTGCCAAGTTGATTGCATCCAAGTATAATATAACAGTTCCGGAAAGAGAACTGACAGATGAAGAAAAGGTTAAAGCGAAAGAACGTGAAGCTCTGCAAATTTGTTTGTCATTTGCCGGAGAATCCTTTGTGTCAAAATTAAGAGAAAAGGAGCCAACAGAGTATCTTAGTACTCGTCATATTAATCAGGAGATACTTACTCAATATGGCGCAGGATATGCGCCGGCCAGTTACTCATGGTTGACCAATGAGGCAAGGCAAAAAGGGTATGATCTGTCAATGATGGAAAAGGCAGGACTTATTTCCTCCAAAGAAAACGGAAAGGTGTATGATCGTTTTGTTGATCGGATCGTTTTTCCCTTTTATTCTCTATCCGGTCAAATAATAGGTTTTACCGGTAGAGCTCTGGGGACAGATCCACAATGTAAGTATCTCAATTCTCCGGAGACTGCCTTATTCCATAAAGGCAAAACGCTGTTCGGCATATATCAGGCACGACCGGAGATATCGAAAGCAGATAAATGTTACTTGGTGGAAGGGCAATTTGATGTTTTATCATTTGTTCAACACTCACTTCCTAATACAATTTGCGGTAGCGGTACAGCTTTGACACAGGATCAGGTTCGAATGATCAAAAAGTTTACCCGTAATGTAACGGCGATTTACGACGGTGATGCTGCCGGGATGAAAGCTTCCGTGCGGAACATGGATATCCTGTTGGCCGAAGGTATGAATGTTCGGGCTGTATTGCTTCCTGACGGGGAAGATCCGGATAGCTTTGCCCATAAAATGGGTAAGGATAAACTTGCAAAATATATCAAGAAGAATGAAACAGACTTCATTTCTTTTATATATCTGGCTTTTGAAAGTGAAATGGGTGATCCGATCCGGAAAACAGAAGTTCTTCGTGTTATTGCTCAGAGTATTTCTGTTGTTCCGGACAAACTGCAACGGCAGGCCTATATCACTTCTTTGTCCGAAAAATTTAAGGCAGATGGAGAGTTGATCACTTCGCTGGTCGGAGAGTTGCAGGCGATGGGTAAGAAAGAAGCTCCAAAACAATCGGAAGATGTCGGTTTTACCGGTTTGGAGGATGCAGCCAAATTGATCGGAGCAGAAGGCAAGCAGATAACAATCACCTGGTCGATCGAACGCTTTACGGAAAATTGGGGAGAACGTCCGACTGTTTTAGTTACCGGAATACCCGGAGTACCGGAGATACAGGAGCTTCGCCGTGTATCGTCTGTAATCCGTTGTCGCGATCGTTTTACAATAGACAAAGATACTGTAAGGGAGCCTGCAGAGCTTTCATTTGTCAGATCGTTGACCTGTACCGGCTTTACTGTAAGTATGAGCCGGTATGTAAAATCAACGGAAAAGTATGTAGGTGATGACGGTAAGGAGAAAAGAAGATCCGTAGAGATCGAAAAGGAGATAGGTTTCAATGAATACTATATCGGTTTATATAGTGCATTCAGTGAGTCCCCTGAAAATCAAAAGAAAATTGCTTTAGAGCGTTGTGCAGAGTTGATTTCTTATGCTGATGCAACAACGCGTGCATTCCAGGTTACTGATTATGCAAAAATGCTAGGGGTGACAAAAACAGCACTGGAACAAGTTTTGAAGCCTTATTTGGATATTCGTAAATCGGCGGCACGTTTTAATAGTGACGCTCTGCAGGTGGATGGGGCTTCATTAATGTTTGATCCTTCCCGGTTACCGGACTACGTGGAAGAAGATCCGGAGATAAATCGTCTTTGGAAGGCTTATCAATTCTTCCCTTATGTGGATAGAGGTGGAAGAAAGGTCGCTTATATTTTTGCAAATGGGAAGAAATCATACATGAGGGTTGGAAACTTTTATATTGAACCCTTGTTGCATGTGTATGATAAGGAAAGCCAGGCAAACAAACGTATCGTCCAACTGACACAGGCCAATTATCCATACCCTGTCTTTATGGAATGGATCAGTGCGGAAATGATCACTTTACAAACGTTCCGGAAACGATTGTGGGAAGAAGGGGATATCAATTTTAGCAATGGGAATCAAAATCATTTGGATCTCATTATGGATAGTTGGGCCGGTAAATTTAAAAAGTGCTATGAACTTCGTATGTTTGGCTGGTACGATGAAGGTTTCTTTGCCTTTTCTAATGCGATTGTACATGAGATCGACGGGAAACAGCAGTTGCAATATGTGTCTGATTTGGGGCTTGTTGAACACAATAAGCAGTACTACTATATTCCTGCTTTTTCAAAAATCTATGCCAGCGAACGCCGGGATAGCGACCGCTATTTTTTGGATCGTTTCATTAAATATCGTGAGCCTAAAAGAAAAATAGATTTTGCCCGCTGGAGTACACTGATGAATGATGTCTATAAATTGAACAACAATGGGAAATGGGCTATTCTGTATTCAATTATGAGTGCTTTCCGTAGCGATATTTATAATGTCCGCAGAACATTCACCGCTTTGTTCTTTATCGGTCCTACCGGTTCCGGTAAATCTCAGGTCGGTTATTCGATCCGATCGTTGTCAATGCCTCCGGATACGCCTACATTTAACTTAAATTCCGGCACTCCTGCCGCGCTGTTCTCTTGGCTTGAACGTTACCGGAATATTCCGATCATGCTGGAAGAATACAATGATAGGGATATCAACCCAGTGATCTTTCAGGCTTTGAAGTCGGCGGTGTATGATGGAGAAGGCAAACAGAAACGTAAGGATGCTGTAAGCAAGGAGATCGACAGTAGCCAGGTTAACGCAGCATTGGTTATAATGGGGCAGGAGAGTCCCCAGCAGGATGATAATTCACTGGCTAACCGTTGTATCATTTGTGATGTCCCGAAGCGCGACGATCGCACAGAACAGGAGGAGGAAATCTTTAATGAGTTGAAAGGGTATGAGGAATGTGGACTGCATAGCGTACTGCTTGAAATACTTGCCTGCCGGAAATCTCTGCTTGATAATTACGTAAAAGTCTATGGTGAAGTATTCAAAGAGTTGAAAGATAATGTTCGTGTATTAGTGACGAATACCGACGGGTTGTCTCGTATTTTAGAAACTGTATCAATGTTCCTGGCGGTGTGTAAAATAATTGAAGAATATACCGTACTACAATTGCCATTTACTTATGAGGAGTTCTATAAATTAAAATATTGTAGTACAGTTGTTTATATGGTTCC
>ENA-OWPN01001496-OWPN01001496.1-human-gut-metagenome-genome-assembly--contig:-NODE-1496-length-20650-cov-15.862297_pt1 | contig 20650 bp, 17 predicted proteins | sample MGYA00248266_ERZ651850 | MGnify/ENA primary metagenome ERZ651850 (study PRJEB26924, sample SAMEA4378296) | human gut metagenome | biome: human gut; feature: human-associated habitat; material: faeces... | reverse complement strand
ACTTCCCCATGGGCAGTGAGGTCAACATGATCTTCGGCGGCAACGTGGCCCACGTGTTCAGCAAGGAGACGGAAAAGAACCTGGAGTGGTAACAACAGACACAAAAAAGGAAGCCCTCCGGGCTTCCTTTTTTCTGTGCCATTGTCATTGCGCGCCCGCCCGCCGCTTTCTGTCATTGCGAGGAGGGCGAAGCCCGACGCGGCAATCCGTTTTCTTTTTGCATAGGCTCCCGGTAAACCGTTGTAGGGGCGGACGACTCTGTCCGCCCGAAACCTTCCCCTTGAGGGGAAGGTGGCAACGCGAAGCGTTGACGGATGAGGTGTCATTGCGAGCCAGCGCTCACGCTGGCGTACCCCAAGGGCACTTGTTCCGCTTCGCTCCACTGCGTGGCGATCCGTCCCCCGACAAAAAAGAAATCCCTTTCGGGATTTCTTTTTTGCGTTCTCAAGGTTTCTTCTTACCCACGTAGACCATCCCGGTCAGAGACAGCGCCGCACTCACAGCGTACACTCCCACGCCCGCATCTATGGTCTTGGGGGAGCCGGTCTTGCCCTCGTCCTTCGCGGTAGTCGCAGAGCTGTAGTAGTAACGCGGCGTTTCCTCTGCTGTCGGATACTTGTACTCCGGCAGAAGCGGTGTGCCATTTGGGTTAAATCGATACTCGCCGCCGCCAGCAGTGATTTCATTAAAGAAAGCTTCCGTTTTCATGTATTCAAGGGTCTTTTCTGTTCCAGCATTCTGGTACTTAAAGCAAGCCGGGACATTTTCAGTTTCCACGAAATAATTGTTTTTAAAAGCAGGTGTATCAGAAGAAACATCGCCTGCAATACTACCCAAACGCTTATAAGGTGTAGTGGCAGTATATTGAGATAGATCCATTTCACCGGCGAAATAACAATGTCTGATTTCTGTGCCTGCCCAAACAGTACCTGCAATGCCGCCGAAATCTGTAGTTCCTTTGCCAAGAGGAACCATTTTCCCTGTGGAATAACAATTGACGATCTTTGAGTCTTGATACAACTCCCCAACAATTCCTCCGGTGTGGGGTGTCCAAGAGGTCATATCGCCTGTATTAGCGCAATACTGTACGGTACTGTTTTCCGCAAGACCCACGATACCGCCCATCCAAAATCGGGTTGTATCCTTCGTTATTGAAAAATTCCCCTTGTTTTGGCAGTATTCAATTGTGCTATCTATCGCATATCCGCACAAAGCCACAGTGCCGTTGATATATTTGTCTGTATCCGTGAACGACACATCTGAGACGCAGTCAGTAATTTTACTGCCTGCTGCAACGCCCGCTACCGTTCCAAAATAGACATACCCTGAATTGGACACATCCAGCTTGCCTTGAATTGTCAAACCGGAAATTTCAGCGCCGTAAACCTCACTGAAAAATCCGAAAGACGGATACTCTGTCTTTCCATAGTTTTCGGAAAAATCCAAATTGGAAATCGTATACCCGTTTCCATAAAATTTGCCGCTGAAGTAGTGCAGCAGATTTCCGTCGCCGTCAAAGACGCTACCAATCGGTTTCCACGCAACACCTGTTAAATCCAAATTTTCTTCAAGCGATACGACCGCATCTTTGTTGCCATCATATTCGCCATTGTCCACAGCTTTTGCAAATTGCAAAAGCTCATCAACAGTTCTAATGGCTGTCTTTTCCACCGCAAAAGCAGAAATGGGCACCATCGCCAAACACAGCACCAACGCAAAAAATAGACTCACTACGCGCTTCTTCATTGTACACGCCTCCTTTTATTCTCCCATAGCATACAGGCGGCATCATTCCGTGGGTACCCACGGAATGACGGGAGCTCCCGTCGCCGCACATATCAATGCTACTGGCCGTATTATACCTGCTTTTCTGCCAAATGTAAATTCAAAATTTGTGCGCCTTTGGCGGAAAATAAAATGGGAGAGACGGCTCACAGCAGCTTTTCCAATTCGCTCTCGCCGTACACTTTTATGCCGTTTTCCTTCAGCAGCGCCGCCGTGACGCCGTCGCCGTCCGTCAGCGTTCCGGTGAACGTTCCGTCATAGATGCGCCCGCAGCCGCAGGAGGGGCTTCGCTCCTTCAGCACGGCGGCGGTACAGCCGTACAGCCGCCCCAGACGCAGCGTCTCCTCCGCGCCCCGGTGGTATTCCGCCGTCACGTCCCGTCCATCGTTCATCACCACCCGGTCCCCCCGCCGCTCGGAGGGGTTTCGGGGCGTGGGCAGCCCACCCAGCTGCTCCGGGCACACCGGCACCGCCAGTCCACGCCGGACCAGCTCCTGTGCCAGCGGGTTGGGCTTGCTCTGCCCGTCGTAGCGACAGGCACAGCCCAGCAGGCACGCGCTCACCAGGATCATACCGCCAGCTCCTTTCCGTTCAGAGCGGCATACACCAGCGTATCGCCCGCGTATTGCAGCTTCATGGAGAAAAACGGCGTGTCCGGCTCGTGGATCAGCGCCAGAAACAGCTTGTCCCCCTCCCATTGGGGCAGCGCCGCCAGCGCGTCCTTGTGCAGCCATTCCAGCACGCCCTCGCTGCACTCCCGCAGCGTCCCTGTCCAGCCGGTGGCGGTAAACAGGTGCATATATTCCCCCTCCCAGATATCCGACACAAAGGTGATGACCCCCCGATACCGATAGTCGGTCAGCATCAACCCCGTCTCCTCCAGCGTCTCGCGGCAAACGCACTCCTCCGGGCTCTCGCCCTCCTCGCACTTGCCGCCCACGCCGATCCACTTGTCGTGGTTCAGGTCGTTCTGCTTCTTCACCCGATGCAGCATCAGGTATTCGCCCCGTTCGTTTTCGATATAGCACAGCGTGGTGTTTTTCATCTTTGCACCTCCGATTTACAAATCACTGCCAATAGTATATACTATTCGTATCGTCAACACAACTGTTACCTGTCAGGAGAGTATATAGTATGCCAACGATAAAACCAGGCCGCTACCGCCACTTTAAGGGTAATGAATATGAGGTCATCGGCACCGCCCGCCACTCTGAAACACTGGAGGAACTGGTGGTCTACCGTGCCCTGTATGATAATGGCGGTCTGTGGGTGCGCCCCGCCGCCATGTGGTCCGAGATCGTGGACCGCGACGGTTACCGCGGCCCGCGTTTCATCCCGGAGGACGGCCAATGATCGACTATACTGTGATACGCTCCCGCCGCCGCACCCTGGCGCTGGAGGTCACCCGGCAGGGCACTGCCCTGGTCCGGGCACCTCTGCGGGCCACCGATGCGGACATCGCCCGCTTTGTAGACAACCACCGCAGCTGGCTGGAAAAGCACCTTGCCGCAAGGCAGGCCTTTCTGGCCGCCCACCCGGAGCCGTCTGCGGCACAGACGGCTGCATGGCGGCAGCAGGCAAAAGAGACACTGCCGCCCCTGGTGGCCCACTGGGCCCAGCGCATGGGCGTGCAGCCCGCCGGCATCACTGTCACCGCCGCCCGCACCCGCTTCGGCAGCTGCTCCGGCAAAAACCGTCTCAGCTTCTCCCTCTACCTGATGGCCTATCCCGAAGCCGCCATTGAATACGTGGTGGTCCATGAGCTGGCGCACATTCGCCACCACGACCACTCCCCCGCCTTCTACCGCGAGGTGGAAGCCTATCTGCCCGACTGGAGGGCGCGCCGCGCCCTCCTTCGCCGGTAATTCCGCCATTTTGCGCCGTACATTCGATACTTCGCCGCCGCCCGTTCAGTCGGGCGGCGGTTTTCTTGTGATTTTCACAAGAAAACCACCGTCTTTTCTGTGCGTTTCGGCAAAAATGCGGGCGGGTGATTGACATTTCCCCCGAATACTGATAGGATAACTACGCTGAACGGAAACGTTACCGGAAATGTTACCGACAAATTCCGGGCGGTTGCGTCCGTTCCATTTGGTATAGTAGGAGGCACACCGGGACATGACGATCAAGGATATAGCCAAACAGTGCAGCGTCAGCGTCAGTACCGTCTCCCGTGTGCTGAATGACCGGCCGGATGTCAGTGAGGATGTCCGGCGTAAGGTGCTTTCCGCTATCAAGAATAGCAACTACATTCCCAACAACAGTGCCCGCGATCTGGTACGCACCAAGTCCGACGCTGTGGGTCTGGTAGTCCGCGGTGTGTCCAATCCGTTCTACACCGATATTATCCGCGCCATTGAACGCACCATCACCGATGCCGGTTTTACAATGGTCATGCAGCAGATCGGCGCCTGTGACGACGAGGTCAAATGCGGTGCGGTCATGGAGCGCGAAAAGCGCCTGCAGGGCATCGTGTTCCTGGGCGGTCGGTTTGATTACACCCCCGCTGATCTGGCGATGCTGAACGTTCCCTTTGTGTGCTGTTCCTACTCCAACCGCTATGGCACGCTGATCGAGGGCGAGTATTCCTCTGTGTCCATCGCCGACGGTGACACCGCACAGCAGGCGGTGGAGGAGTTGTACCGCCACGGGCACCGGCGCATCGCCGCGCTGATCTCCCGTCCCAACGATCAGTCCATCAGCCAGCTGCGCTATGAGGGCTATGTGCAGGCGCTGGAGAGTCACGGCATCCCCGTGGACCCGGAGCTGGTGATCTCCACCGGCGGCTTCGACGTCCGCGATGCCTATTCCGCCGTAAAGGCTGCCCTGGAACGGGGCGCGGATTTTACTGCTCTATTTGCCATCGCGGACTCTATGGCCATTGGTGCCATGCGGGCCTTGATGGACGCCGGCAGGCGTATTCCCGAGGACTGTTCCGTTATAGCGATAGATGGGTTAGAATTGTCTGCCTATATTGAGCCGCCGCTTACTACCCTGTGCCAGCCTATGGAGGAAATGGGCCGCCGCAGCGCCGAGATTTTGCTGGACATGGTGCGGCACAAGGGCCCCCACGCCTGTGAGCTGCTGCCCACCACCCTGCGCCGGGGCCGCAGCGTGGCCGCGCCCAGGTGATACTTTTGTATATCTTTGTGATCTATTTTGTGTATCCTAAGGATCCATTTCCTGCATCCCAATAATTTGTTTTTTGTACCCTAATGATCTGTTTTTTACATCCTTGTGATGTGAAAATAAAAACAAAAAAGGAGTAATTACCATGAAGAAGTTTCTTGCAATGCTTCTTGCTCTCGTGATGGCCCTGTCTCTGGTGGCCTGCGGTGAGAAGAAGGACGACACCAAGACCGATGGCGATACCACCGCCACCGGCAGCGTGTACTACCTGAACTTTAAGCCTGAGTCTGACGACGCCTGGAAGGCTCTGGCCGCCACCTACACCGAGAAGACCGGCGTGCCCGTCAAGATCTTCACCGCCGCCTCCGGCGAGTATGAGTCCACCCTGGTGTCCGAGATGGACAAGGAAGACGCGCCCACCCTGTTCCAGTGCAACGAGGGCGGCGTGGCTACCTGGGGTGAGTTCTGCTACGACCTGAGCAGCAGCGACGTGTACAACCAGCTGACCTCCAAGGATTATGCCCTGAAGAACGCCGACGGTGAGGTCATCTCCATCGCCTACTGCCTGGAGACCTACGGTATCATCGTGAACAAGGCGCTGCTGAAGGAAGCCGGCTATGAGGTCACCGACATCACCAACTTCGAGTCCCTGAAGAAGGTCGCTGACGACATCCACAGCCGCGCTGCCGAGCTGGGCTTCGACGCCTTCACCTCCGCCGGTCTGGACGGCACCTCCGCCTGGCGTTTCTCCGGCCACCTGGCCAATATGCCTCTGTTCTATGAGTTCCGCGATGAAGGCGTGACCAGCAAGCCCGCCACCATCAAGGGCACTTATCTGGACAACTACAAGGCTATCTGGGATCTGTACATCACTGACTCCGCCACCACCGGCGCCGCCCTGCTGACCGCCACCGGCGACCAGGCTGAGGCCGAGTTCGGCGAGGGCAAGGCTGTGTTCTATCAGAACGGCACTTGGGAGTACAGCAACCTGACCGGCGAGAAGTTCGGCATGAACGCTGACGACCTGACCATGATCCCCATCTACTGCGGTATTGAGGGCGAGGAGAAGGCCGGCCTGTGCACCGGTACCGAGAACTACTGGTCCGTCAACAAGAACGCCTCCGAGGAGGACATCAAGGCCACTCTGGACTTCCTGAACTGGGTCGTTACCTCCGAGGAAGGCACTGCCATGATGGCTGAGCAGTTCGGCGCCTGCCCGTTCCAGGCCTCCAAGGCTCCCTCCAATCCGTTCAGCGCTCTGGCCAACGAGTATGTTGCCAATGGCTGCTATCCTGTCACCTGGGCCTTCAACTACACCCCCGCCGTCAATGACTGGCGTGCCGCTGTGGTCGACGCTCTGGGCAAGTATACCGCCGACGGCGGCAGCTGGGACGATGTGAAGACCGCCTTCGTGGAAGGCTGGGCTACCCAGTACAACAACGAGATCGCCAACGGCTAAGCTACGGTTTCAACCACATACGCACAGGGGGCGGGCTTTTCGCCCGCCCCCTCTTTCTTACTCTGTGACGGCGGGTGCTGTCCTTCGAACGCACTTCGGAGGAGAGCTTTCGCTGTGACAAAACTACGGAGAACAGGAGTGGTCTAATGAAACGATTTCAAGCGAAACGGGACGCGGCTGCGCTGAACAGCCGACTGGTCCGACGGCCAATTCAGCGCATGGTGTGGCTGTTTCTGCTGCCCACCTTTGCCGCCTTCTGCATCGGGTTCATCTACCCGTTCCTGAAGGGCGCGTTCCTGTCCTTCTGCAAATTCAAGCTGACCAGCAAGTGGACATGGGTAGGCTTTGACAACTATCTGAAGGCCTTTGCCGACAGCAGCTTCCGCCATGCCTTCTTGTTCACGGCGCTGTTTGCCTTTGTGTCGGTGCTGTTCATCAACGCGCTGGCCTTCGCGGTGGCCTATGCGCTGACGCGGGGCATCAAGGGCTCCAATCTGTTCCGGACGGTGTTCTTCATGCCGAACCTGATCGGCGGCATCGTGCTGGGCTACATCTGGTCCATGATCTTCGACGGCTTTCTGGTGGCCTACGGCAAGTCCGTGGTGCTGAACAGCCACTTCGGCTTCTGGGGTCTCATCATCCTGATCTGCTGGCAGCAGGTGGGCTATATGATGATCATCTACATCGCCGGATTGCAGTCCGTGCCGGAGGATATGCTGGAGGCGGCCCGCATCGACGGCGCCACCAACTGGCAGACCCTGTGGAAGGTCACTATCCCCAACATGATGAGCTCCTTCACCATCTGCATTTTCCTGACGCTGACCAACGGCTTCAAGCTGTTTGACCAGAACCTGGCCCTGACCGGCGGCCGCCCCTTCCTGCAGCAGGCGGACGGCAGCGTTATCAAGACCACGGAAATGCTGGCCCTGAACATCTACAACTCCTTCTACTCCGGCAGCGGCAACAACCGCGGCGTGGCCCAGGCCAAAGCCGTGCTGTTCTTCATACTGGTGGCGGCTATCGGACTGATCCAACTCCGGGCTACCCGTAAAAAGGAGGTGCAGCAGTAATGCAGACGAGCCTTGCCAAAAAGCATGACCGCAGCAAAATGGTGTTGACCATAGCGTTCACGGTGATCTGCATCGTGTATGTGCTGCCCATCGTCATCGTTCTGATCAACTCCTTCAAGACCAATGCCGCTGTCAATACCGATACGTTCGCCCTGCCCAATGAGGACACCTTCGTGGGCTGGCAGAACTATATCAAGGGCATGACCTTCGGCAACTATCCGTTTATCAAGGCGGTGTTCTACAGTCTGTTCATCACCCTGGTCTCCTCGGCACTGATCCTGATCTGCACCTCTATGGCCGCGTGGTATGTGGCCCGTGTGGGCAGTCTGTTCAGCAAGATCGTGTACTACCTGTGCGTGTTCTCCATGGTGGTGCCGTTCCAGATGGTGATGTTCACCCTGTCCCGCACCGCCGAGCAGGTCAAGCTTCCCTACTTTAGCCTCACCTCTATGGCTTTTGCCAAGATCGGATTGAACACACCGTGGACAATACCTATCGTGTACCTGGGCTTCGGCGCGGGACTGGCGGTATTCATGTTCTCCGGGTTTGTCAAGACGATTCCGCTGGAGATCGAGGAGGCTGCCGCCATTGACGGCTGTGGGCCTGTGCGTACCTTCTTCCTGGTGGTGCTGCCCATGCTGAAGCCCACGTTTATCTCCGTGGGCGTGCTGGAGATCATGTGGGTGTGGAACGACTTTCTGCTGCCGTACCTGGTGCTGGATCTGAACAAATACCGCACCATCCCCATCGTCATCCAGTATCTGAAGGGCAGCTACGGACAGGTGGATATGGGCGCCACCATGGCGCTGATCCTGCTGAGCATCGTCCCGGTCATCATCTTCTATCTCTGCTGCCAGAAGCACATCATCAAGGGCGTGGCGGCAGGCGCCGTCAAGGGCTAAACTTACAACACGCCGGGGGCGGGCTGATCGCCCGCCCCCGTATATTCCGGCCGGAACTGTCCGGCTGAAAGTCAAATCCTATCCAAGAGAGAAGTTGAGTTATGAAACGAAGCAGCGGTATTTTAATGGCGGTATCCTCCCTGCCCTCCCCCTATGGCATCGGTACCCTGGGCAAGGCGGCCTATGATTTCGCCGATTTCCTGAAAGACGCCGGCCAGTCCTACTGGCAAATGCTCCCCCTGGGCCCCACCAGCTATGGCGACTCCCCCTACCAGAGCTTTTCCGCCTACGCCGGCAACCCCTACTACATCGACCCGGATATGCTGGCGGCCGACGGGCTGCTGACGGCCGCCGAGTGCGCCGCCCCCGACTGGGGCAGCGACCCGCGCCATGTGGACTACGGAAAGATCTACGAGAGCCGCTTTACCCTGCTGCACAAGGCCTACAAACGGGGCTGGGAGCGGGACGCGGAGGCCGTAGCGGCCTTTGCGCAGGACAATGCGCGGTGGCTGCCGGACTATGCCCTGTACATGGCCTGCAAACGCCATTTCGGCATGAAGGCATGGACGGAGTGGCCCGACGACGACCTTCGCCTGCGTAAGAACGAGGCCGTGCTGGACAAGTACCGCACACTTCTGCGGGAGGATGTGCAGTTCTTCACCTATCTGCAATTTCTGTTTTTCCGGCAATGGACCGCTCTGCGCGACTACGTCCACCAGCAGGGCATCCGCATCATCGGCGATCTGCCCATCTACGTGGCCATGGACTCCGCCGACGTCTGGGCCGAGCCGCAGTTCTTCCAGCTGGACGACGATCTGGTGCCCAAGGCTGTGGCCGGCGTCCCGCCGGATTACTTTACCGCCGACGGCCAGCTGTGGGGCAACCCCCTCTACGACTGGGACGCCATGCGTGACGACGGCTTCGGCTGGTGGATCCGCCGGATCGACGGCGCAGGCAAGCTGTATGATGTGATCCGCATCGACCACTTCCGCGGCTTTGCCAACTACTGGGCCGTGCCCTACGGTCAGCCCACCGCCAAAAACGGCCGCTGGATCGCCGGTCCCGGCATGGACCTGATCGAACGGCTCAACGGCTGGTTCCCGCAGCTGGAGTTCATCGCCGAGGATCTGGGCTACCCCACCCCGGAGGTGGCGCAGCTGCTCCGCGAGTCCGGCTGGCCCGGTATGAAGGTGCTGGAATTCGCCTTTGACTCCCGGGATTCCAGCGGGTATCTGCCCCACGCCTATACGCCGCACTGCATCTGCTATACCGGCACCCACGACAACAGCCCCCTGGCACTGTGGCGGCAGGAGGCCGCGCCGGAGGATGTGGCCCACGCGGTGGAATACCTGGCGCTGACAGAGCAGGAGGGCTTCCACTGGGGTATTATCCGCGGCGGTATGTCCAGCGTGGCGGAGCTGTTCGTGGCGCAGATGCAGGACTATCTGGGCCTGGGCGAGGGAAACCGCATGAACATCCCCGGCACCCAGGGCGGTAACTGGACCTGGCGGCTGCTGCCCGGCGAGCTGAGCGATGCGCTCTCTGTCAGGATCGACCGCATGACCGCACTCTACGGCCGCAAGGCATAAGCGAACACCCCCGGCAGTGCCGGGGGTGCTTTTTTGCCGTGAGCACCGCTTCCGCAACGCCGAAACCCCCATCTGCCGTGTGACAGATGGGGGTTTCGATGCCGCCGAGGTAGGGGTTAGACCTCCGCGACCCGTACTGCAATATAGGCCCTGCCGGGCAGGGCAAATAAAAAACCGGCTGCAATGTATGCACTTTTGAAGTGCATCCCACTTGCAGCCGGTCGATCATGCGGTCAAATGCCGTTTAGACACCATAGCTTTGCGTCTCGGCCTTTCAGCCGATTTGCCAACTGAACATTATTGTATTTGTAGTATATCACTTTCGTTCCGTTTCGTCAAGTCTTTTTCGACAAAAATCCTTGTTTTCTACGCGTCCGTCTCTAAATCTTCGATCGCCGTACACGCCTGACGGTATGCCGCGGCCGTCTCCGGATACAGCGCCGACGCGCGCTGCATGTCGCCGCCGCGCAGGGCCTCCGTCAGGGCTGAGGCTGCCTGCCCCAGCTGCACCAGCCCCAGGTTGGCTGCCAGGCCCTTCAGCGTGTGCGCCGCGCGGAAGGCCCGTTGGCCGTCTCCGGCACTTATGGCCGCCTGTAGCATGGCGAAGGTGTCGTCTCCGGCGAACATCCGCAGAAAGCGCTCCACCGCGGACGCGCTGCCCAACCGGCGCACGGCGCCCGCCATGTCGCCGCCCGTCTCTTGATAAAGCTTCTCTAAATTCATTGTTTCTTCCTCTCCAGCCACTCGGCGATCGTTTTTATCATCCGCCCAGCCTCCAACGGCTTGGGGATATGCGCATCCATGCCCGCTGCCAGGCAGGCCTCCACGTCCTCGTCAAACAGGTTGGCGGTCATGGCGATGATCGGCAGCTGTGCGTCCGACCTGTCCATGCCGCGGATGGCACGGGCGGCGGCATGGCCGTCCAGCTCCGGCATCATCACGTCCATCAGCACCGCGTCGTAGGTACCGGGCGCCGACGCGGCGAACATCTCCACCGCCTCCTTGCCGTCGGCAGCCTGGTCCACCACGGCGCCGGCCTCCTGCAGCAGGTAGACCGCGATCTCCCGGTTCAGCTCGTTGTCCTCCGCCACCAGCAAGCGCCGTCCGGCGATGGAAGCCGCCGCGTCGGGAAGCGCGGCTTCCGGTTCGGCCTCACTGGGCATCATGGGCAGCACCACGCGGAAGCGCGTTCCCTGTCCGCGTGCACTGTCCACCTGAATGGTACCGTCTCTTTCGTCCACCAGCTTTTTCACCACGGCCAAACCCAGGCCCACGCCGCCGGAAAGGCTGCCCCTATCGCTGTTTTCCTGGGCAAACGCCTCGAACATATGGCGCTGGAACGTCTCGCTCATGCCTGCGCCGTTGTCCTCGCATATAAATTCCAGCCGGCACACGCCGTCCGCATAACGGGACTCGCGGAAGCTGCAGCGCACCCATCCGCCGGGGTGATTGTATTTGATGGCGTTGCCAATGATATTCTGGCAGATCTGCCGCATATACAGCGGGTCGCCTGTGAATTGTTCATGCTCCAGCGTCAGGTCCATCACCGTCAGCGCAACGCCTGCGCTCTCCGCCTGGGCGCGCGAAATATCCAGCAGCTCGTGCAGCTCGCTTGTCAAACAATAGGGAGTCTTTCCCAGCGCCTCCTGCTTCGGGCGATTCAGTGTCAGTACGTCGTTTACCAGTGCCAGCAGATACCGCGCCGCGGTCTGCGCCTTCTCCCGGCAGGACTGCACCAGCGTCACATCCTCCGGGTTCCGCCCGATGATCTCCAGCATACCCATAATGATGTTGATGGGTGTGCGTATATCGTGGCTCATGCTGCGAAGGAAGTGCGTCTTGGCCTGGTCCGCCGCTGTGGCACGCTCTACTTCCTTTTCCAACTGCTTCTGGTACGCAAGCTCCCGCCGTTTGCGGTCCTGGCCGAGCCTGACCAACAGCAGTACCACCACCGCCGCCGCTGCCGCGTACACGCCGAAGGCGGAGATCAGCATATTCTTTGTCTGCGTGAACACAAAGTCTGCCGGCAGGAACACATACAGGCTGTACTCCTGGTACATCCTACGCATACCGAAAAACGTACCGCCACAGTCTAACTTCGTCAAGCAGCTGTCGCTGTCCGCCTGCTCCAGCGCCGTGATCAGCGGCACACTGTCCACCGGCAGGTTCCACTGGCCGTTGTCACTGCTGCCGATGATCTTTTCCCCATCCGTGATATAGGTATAGATCCTCTCGTTGAGCAGCGTCTCATATCCCGCCAGCAGGCTCTCGATGGATGCGTGGTAGGACGTGATAACCGCGCTGTTCTGCCGCCGCACACAGAACACCATGCCCGGCTCCACCGTCCGCGCAGCTGCAGCTACATCGTACACCACGCCGTCCCGCGTCAAACGCCGGGCAAATATCTTCTCCGGATACTGCATGACGTTGCTGACCGACTCATTGGTATACAGGTCGCTCCAGTCCATGTCCACGCCGTAGGAATACACCGGCTCCAGCGCATCGTTCAGCACCAGCACGCAGCTTATGCGCTGCTGCTGTGCATATTCAGCCAGCCCCTCATTGCTGCGCTCCCGCCCCTTCAGTCTGTCGCGATCCGTCAGCTCCTGCACCTGCTCTGTCAGGCGCACCAGGCTCTTCACCCGGTCCGCGGCGATGATATCCTGATAGCTGATGCACTGCTCACGCAGGTATTGCAGCGTGCGCTCCGCGGTGCGCTCCGCGGTATGTATGGCGCTGTTCGCTCCGATCAGCGCCACACCCAGCAGCGACAGCAGCCCGGCGATGGCGATGGCTATGCCGATGTAGATGGTCTTGTTGGATCGTCTCTTTTTCCTCATTGCCGTCACTCCGTCAGCGCCGCCTGCGCGTCCACGCCGTACCGTTCCAGTATCCCGGCAGCGGTGCCGTCCTCCTTCAGTTCCCGCAGCACATCGCTCAATGCCTCAGCGCGGCCTGTATCGTCCTCCTTATAGAACGCCACGCCCAGGCCCACGCGCAGCAGCTCCTGGTCCAGCACACGATACTGCCCGGCGCGCCCGGCGATGAAGGTGAGGTACGCCGTCTCGTGGCCGGCGCAGGCGTCCACATAGCTTTTGTCCAGCGCGGCGAACACGTCCACCGTGTCGGCGAAGCAGTACACGCTGTCCACCTGCTCCACGCCGGGCACCTGATGCTTCAGAAACAGCTCCTCCGGCTTAGTGGATATCTGCACGGAAATACGCTTATCATTCAGGTCGGCCAGTGTACGGATATCGCTGTCAGCCTGCACGATGACCACCTGCCGGCTGTACATATACGGCCCCGCCCAGTTGTAGCGATCCTCCCGCCCGGTCATGGAGAAGCTGCCCCACAGGCAGTCCACCTCTCTGTCCGCAAGCAGCTGGTCCTTCTCCTGCCAGGATATCTGCCGGAAGTCCGGCGTCCACCCCAAGCGCTCGCAGGCTGCTTTTGCGATCTCCACGTCGATACCCGCATAGGCGCCATCCTCATCCAGATAGAAATACGGCTCATAGTTGTCGCTGCCAATGACCAGCACCGGCAGTTCTTCCGTTTCCGTCTCCCGCTGTCCGCAGCCGCACAGCAACGCGCCGCACAGCGCCAGCAGTACCGCCAGCAATCTTTTTGTCCTGCTCATTCCTTACCTCTCAGGCCGTATACCTCACGGCACAGTGCGCCCTGTATGTCCTCCAGACAGTCTACCAGCAGCGGATCGAACGCGCCGCACTCGCCGCGCCGTATCATGGCCAACGCCTCCGCGTGGGTATACGCCGGCTTGTACACCCGCTGGCTCACCAGCGCGTCATAGACGTCCGCCAGACCCACCGCCTGCACGGTCATCGGTATCTCGTCACCCTTCAGCCCGTCGGGATAGCCTCTGCCGTCCACCCGTTCGTGGTGCCAGCGGCAGATCTCCGCCGCAGCCTTCACCAATGGCTCGCTTTCCATCTCCTTCATGCCCCGCATCAGGTCCTCGCCGATCAGGGTATGCTTCTTGATCTCGTCAAACTCCTCCGGCGTCAGGGGGCCGGGCTTTCGCAGCAGGGCATCCGGTACGCCCATCTTTCCGATGTCGTGGAACATAGCCGCCGCGGCGGCCCGCCGGCAATCCTGCAGGGTCAGGCCGTATTTATCCGTGCGTTCCAGCATTCTCCGCAGCAGCCGCTGCGTGATCTTCTCCACGTGCCGCCCATGGTCCGCGCCCTCGCCGTTGCGGTAGCCCATCACCCGCGACAGGATATCCGCCGCGATACCCATCGTGTGCTCCTGCCGCCGCAGCTGCTGCGTCATCACCGCCGCCAGCCGCCGCTGCCGCGCGTACAGCTTCACGGTGTTTATCACCCGCTGCCGCACGATACGGATATCAAAGGGCCGTTCTATGTAGTCCGCCACGCCCATGTCGTAGGCCTGCCGCACCTTTTCTTCTGAGCCGTCCGCCGTGATGATAATGACCGGGATATCCTCGATAAACCCCCGCTTATTCATCTCCTCCAGCACCTGCAGGCCGTCCATCTCCGGCATGACCATGTCCAGCAGCACCAGTGAGATATCCGCGCCGTAGGTCTCCAGCTGCGCCAAACACTCCCGGCCGTCCTCCGCCTCCAGCACGTCGAAATCCTCCGCCAGCATCTCCCGCAGTATCGCGCGGTTCATAGCCGCATCGTCCACCACAAGAATATGCGGCTTGATCTCCTCTCCCCCCTCCACGGGGGTATCCTCGGTGACCACGGCGTCCTTTTTTCGCTTGGCCCGGTACATCAGCCGGTCCGCCCGCTGCATCGCCTGGGCGATCGTCTCCTGCTGCGCCATGACGCAGCCCACGCTGATGGTGATATGCTGGCAGCCCTCGCAGCCCGGTATGCTCACTGTCCGCAGCCGCCGCTGAATGTCTCCCAGCACGGTGGCAAAGGCCGCCTGCTCCACGCCCGGCAGCAGCAGCAAAAACTCATCGCCGCCGTAGCGCACCAGCGAGCCGCTGCGGCCCACTACCTCATAGATGGTATCCGCCAGCACCCGCAGCGCGTTGTCGCCCACCTGATGGCCATTTATGTCGTTATACAGCTTCAGATCGTCCATATCGATGAGCGCCACACCGCCGCGGTATATCTCATTGCTCATATCCCGCTGGTAATGGTTGCGGCTCAGCGCGCCGGTCAGCGCGTCTATCTCCTGCTCCTGGGTGTCCCGCCCGGAGATGACCAGCACATAGTCGTTGATCCGGTCGATGCGGACGTCATACTGCCGGCAGCCCACACCGCCCTGCCGGAACCGCAGGCGAAAGCTCTCGTTTCGCTCCTTTTCGTAGAAAAAGCTCCGCAGGTTTTCGCTGCTGAGATAGCGCATCCACACGCTTTTTTCCGCCGACACACCGCCGTTATCCCGAAAGATGTCACGCAGCTCCTCTACGGTGTACCATTTGTCCTCCAGCCCACTGGCCAGGCTGGTTTTCCGGACCCGCAGCTTTCCCCGGGTCCTGTCATATTCACATACGGTGTCGCAGATCGGCAGCAGTGCCGCGATAAAGGCTTCCTTCTCGATCATGGCTGAGACCTCCGTTCCTATCATACCAGCCTTATTATAGCATCTTAATGCCGTATTGCAACGGCTTCCCCCTGAAACGCCGAATTTTTCGCCTGTTTTGCAGGCGGCGCGCCGGGGTGCGCTGTCGGTGAACGGCCCTGACCCGCGCAGGGCAAAACAAAACCGCCCGGACGGGCGGTTTTGTTTTGCCTTTTTGCGATCTAACTGCGGCGGCGGAGGGCTAAAACGGTCAGTGCCGAAATGGAAGCACCAACAATAAGCCATGCCCACGGACCGGCGGAGGGCGCGGCGGCCGGCAGAGGCTGCCAGGCGGCATACAGCGTCATATCCGCCGTGACCGGCGCATTGAAATCCCAGGGGCGGGTCAGGTCGTAGTCACTGTACCAGCCGGTGAAGCGATAGCCCGAGCGGGTGGGCGCCTGCGGCGGCGCCAGGGGCGTTCCACGGAGCACCTCCGCCGGCGCTACGCCGCTGCCGCCGTTACTTTGGAAGGTCACGCGGCACTGCTCTGACACCACCACCGTGACGTCCCGGGCAGCGGCGGCGTAGCGGCCCATGCCGTCCTCGGTGGACACCAGGTAATGGCTGCCGGTTATGGCGGACGCACCGCCGTCGGCCAGGACCTTCAGCTGAAAGGAGCCGACGACCGTCTCATCCGCCCAGTCCGCGCCGCCGCCAAAGTCTACGCAATTCATGTAGACCGCCTGACGGCCATCACGCAGCGTGACCAGCGTCGTCTTGACGCCCTCGCGGAGCAGGGTGCCATCAGGCTGATAGGCGAAGAAGGCAGGATCGAAGCATATCTCGTCCTGCATGGCGAACATCGGCCCTGTGCCGGTGGTCCGGCACAGGGAAAGCGATACCGTTACGGTATCGCCGGCGGCGGCATGGTACGTCGCCTCTCCGTTGGCGGCAAGGCGGAATTCATAGTGCCGGCTGTCGTCGCCCCAGGCCAGGGACGGCGCCAGCAGCAGCACCGCCAGCAGCGCCAGAACTACCCGCTTCATGGTCCGCCTCAGTTCAGGAAGTCCTTGAGCTTCTTGCTGCGGGAGGGGTGCCGCAGCTTACGCAGGGCCTTGGCCTCGATCTGGCGGATACGCTCACGGGTGACGTTGAACTCCTTGCCTACCTCTTCCAGCGTGCGGGTACGGCCGTCCTCGATACCGAAGCGCAGCTTCAGCACCTTCTCCTCCCGGGGCGTCAGGGTACCCAGCACGTCCACCAGCTGCTCCTTCAGCAGGGTAAAGCTGGCGGCCTCGCTGGGCTCGGACGCGGCCTCGTCGGGGATGAAGTCGCCCAGATGGCTGTCCTCCTCCTCGCCGATGGGCGTCTCCAGCGACACGGGCTCCTGGGCGATCTTCAATATCTCGCGGACCTTGTCCACGGGCATATTCATCTCGGCGCTGATCTCCTCGGGGCTGGGGTCATGGCCCAGCTCCTGCAGCAGCTGGCGGGACACACGGATGACCTTGTTGATGGTCTCCACCATGTGGACGGGGATGCGGATGGTACGCGCCTGATCGGCGATGGCGCGGGTGATGGCCTGACGGATCCACCAGGTGGCGTAGGTGGAGAACTTATAGCCCTTGGTGTAGTCGAACTTCTCCACGGCCTTGATCAGGCCCAGATTGCCCTCCTGGATCAGGTCCAGGAACAGCATACCGCGGCCCACATAGCGCTTGGCGATGGACACCACCAGACGCAAATTGGCCTCGGCCAGCTGCTGCTTGGCCTTCTCGCCGGCCTTGATCTGCTTTTTCAGCTCGGCCATCTCCGCCTCAGGGATGGTCTCGCCGTCCGCCTCGGCCTGCGCCACACGCGCCTCGGCCTCGCGGCCGGCGGACATAACGGTGGCCAGCTCCACCTCCTGATCGGCGGTCAGCAGGGGCACCTTGCCGATCTCCTTCAGGTACATACGCACGGGATCGTCAATGTTGAAGCTGTCCACCAGCGTGTTGGGGTCGACCAGCTCCTCCTCCTCGATCTCGGCGATCTCATCCATAGCGGGCTCGCCATCCTCGTCGGGCAGGTCGGCCAGGAAATCCTCGCTGCCTACCTCGATGCCCAACTGCTCCAGAGAGTCGTAGATGGAGTCCATCTGCTCGCTCTCCAGGTCCAGCTCGTCCAGCACGTCGGACAACTCACCGGCATCCAGCTTGCCCTTCTTCTTACCCTTGGTAAACAGGTCGCGCAGCTTCTCGTTGCCGTTCAGCAGCGCGGCCGCCGGCAGGGACGCGATGGTCTTTTCGTCCAGGCCGCCCTTGGCGGGCTTCTCCTGCGCCGGCGCGGCCTCCTGCAAAAGCTGGTCCGCCATCTGCTCCAACTGCTCCGCGGTGTACTTTTCTTCGGTCATGTTCGCTTTCCTCCGTAACCTTTTTTATCTTTATACGTCTCCATCGCCGCCGCCAGCGGATCCGTGCCGCCGGTGCGCTTGGTGTGTTCTTCCCGAATGATGCGTATGTAATCCGCCAGCGCCTGCGGCGCGTTGGCTGCGGATTCCGGTTTTTGCAGCAGCGCCGTCAGGTGGTTCATCTCCTCCGACGTCAGCACCGCGGCCAGCGCCGCCATGCTCGCGTGCCCCCGCCGCTGCCACAGCTCACCGTAGATGCGCCCCAGCAGCGGTGAGGAGAATTCCTCCGGCCGCACCGGCATTTCCGGCGGGAACAGGCTCTCGTCCTGCATCAGCAGACGGATAACGCCCTCCTCCGCCAGCGCGCTGCGTACATTCTGATAGCGGATGCTGCGGTCCGCGGGCTGCAGGGCCGATATCGGGTTCATCTCCTGACGCTCCTGCGCCTTCCTCGCCTTGGCCTGCACCCGCTTGGCGGCCCGCTGGACCTCCATCCGCATGGCCTCCGCCGGCAGGGACGCCGCCTCGGCGGCCCGGGTGGTATAGACCTCCCGTTCCACGGGATCATTTAATTTACATAATGTTTCAGCAATCTCCCCCGCGTAGGCGATGCGGCCCTTGTCGTCCTTCAGGTCATACTTGCACGCGATCTCAGACATCGTGAATTCAATGCCGTTTGCACTTCCGGAAAGCAACTGCTCAAAGGCGTCCCTACCCTGGTATTTGATAAAGTCGTCGGCATCCTGCTTTACATAATGTCCATCCACCAATCGCTGCGGCAGACGCAGGACCTTCACGGTGAACTCGCTGTTCTGCAGCAGCTCCAGCGCCCGGTCCGTGGCCATCTGGCCCGCGCCATCATTGTCGTAGCACAGCACCAGCTCCTTGGTAAAGCGGCTCAGCAGGCGTATCTGCTCCTGGGTCAGCGCCGTGCCCATGCAGGCCACCGCGTTGTCGAACCCCGCCTGATGCAGCGTCACCACGTCCAGGTTGCCCTCGCACAGGATCATGTTGGGCCGCTTGGTCTTTTTGGCCAGGTTCAGGCCGTAGAGCACCCGGCGCTTACTGTAGGCCACCGTTTCGGTGGTGTTCATGTATTTCGGCTCCGACTTGTCGATCACGCGGCTGCCGAAGCCCACCACGTCGCCCCGCACATCGATGACCGGCAGCATCAGCCGGTTGCGGAACTTATCGTACAGCCCGCCGTTTTTCCCGTTGACCACCAGCCCGGAGGCCAGCAGCTCCTGCTTGGTGAAGCCCTTGTCCGTCATGGCGCGGAGCAGCGCGTCCCACTGGTCCAACGAAGCGCCCATGCCGAAGCGCACCGCGATGCCGCGCCGTATCTGCCGCTTGTCCAGATACGCCTGCACCGCCGCACCCTGCGGAAACTGCAGCTGGTCGTAGTACCACCGCGCCGCCGCGCGGTTCAGCTCCAGCACACGCCGCCGCAGCCGGTCAGCATTGCTGCGGGCCTCGTCCTCCGCCGGCAGCGGGATGTTGGCCCGCTTGGCCAGGAACTCCACCGCCTCCGGGAACGACAGGCCCTCGATCTCCATAATAAAATTGATGACGCCGCCGCCCTTTTTGCAGCCGAAGCAGTGGTAGATTTGCTTGTCCGGCGCCACGGAGAACGAGGGCGTTTTCTCGTTGTGGAAGGGGCACAGGCCGAACAGGTTGCCGCCCTTGCGCGTCAGCGTCACATAGCCGGATACCACGTCCGCGATGTCGTTCCGCGCCACCACTTCGTCCAGAAACTGGTCGCTGAAATGCACGAAAAGCCCTCCTTTCCCCCGCCGAACCGCGGTGCAAAATAAATCCGACAATATACTATACCAAAAAACTTCCTCAAATCCTCTTTTTTCGCAAAAGTTTTTAGCAGGGCGAACGAAGGGTAAAAAAAGACCGCCTTACGGCGGTCTTTTTTATTCAAGCACGGAAGGGCCTAAATTAGAACTCCTTTTTCTTGCCGATGACGACGGCGGAGCCGGCGACGGAGGTCAGAGCCATACCGACGTACATAGCGATACCAGCGTCAAAGGTCTTGGGGGAGGGCTTGTTGGTGTTGGGGGTGGTAGAAGCAGCCTTCTCAGTCAGAACATAGTAGTAACCACTATCAGCAGCCAGGTTGATATCCTTACCAGCAGCGTTCAGCAGCTTAGCAGCATCGGTGGGCTTGCTGTAGTAGATCTTGGACAGCTTGCCAACAGCGTCCTTGTCCTTGTCGGTCCAATCGGTGTCGGAAACCATAGCGTAGGTAGCAGTACCGGCCAGGTTGGTGTAGACAGGAGCCTTGTTGGCGCCGAAAGTCTCAGAGGTCTTGTACAGAACAGTGGTAGCCTCAGCGGTCTTCAGACTGTCATTCTTTTCAAACTGATAGTAAGCAACAGCGCTGCCCAGTTCCTTGCCGAAGTAGAAAATCTTGGCAGAAGTACCGTCCTTGGTAGCCATATTGGCCTTGTTGGTGTTGTTGGCCTTGTCGTAGGCATCAACAACAGCGGCCTGAGCATAATACTTGCCATCCGCAGCCTGATACACGTCAAACAGATAACCAGCATCGGTCATCTTAGCCAGAGTAGCCTTGCTAAAGCCACCGGCCTTAATAACAGCAACCTCAGCATCGGTAGCAACGCGGATGGTCTTGGTGCCGGTCTGGATATAGTACTGGCCATCAGCAGGGGTAACATCCTTGGTATAAACCTTCTCGAGAGTAAGGTCATTACCGGGAGCTACCTTCGTGTAGTCAACACCATCAATGGTGAGATCCGCCGCGAACGCGGTGGTGCACAGTGCCAGAGCCATGACCATGGCCAGCACAGTTGCAATGA
>ENA-OWPN01001486-OWPN01001486.1-human-gut-metagenome-genome-assembly--contig:-NODE-1486-length-20752-cov-4.331304_pt1 | contig 20752 bp, 12 predicted proteins | sample MGYA00248266_ERZ651850 | MGnify/ENA primary metagenome ERZ651850 (study PRJEB26924, sample SAMEA4378296) | human gut metagenome | biome: human gut; feature: human-associated habitat; material: faeces... | reverse complement strand
GAGCGGATGAACAACGAAGAATTGATTTTGCAGATGTTAGGCGAATTAAAAGCCGTGCCCTGCTTCTGCCGCTGCTGCACCGAAGCCGGCCCCACCTACGGCCAGGTCATCTTCTACCAGCACGGCCGCACCTATGAGGCCATGCCCCCCTGGGCGACATTGTCACCGAAGTGGTCGCCCAGGTGGACGAGCGGCTTTTCACCGAACGCTTTTTGTCCATGCTCACCGCCCCCACCGCGGGCGAGGAACAGGGGTAAGTGCGCCCTTAGTATAATAACTAAGGGAATAGGAACGCTCTCTTGAAAGATTTGCAAAATCAGTTCCTATTCCTATCAATCAGGCTCCCAACGCAACATCCATTTCATGAAATAGCTTTATAATCGTAACCAAACAGGAGCATGAATGGGTGCGCCCTTAGCTCCTCCCACTGCGGCGGCAAGCCAAAACTGCGGCGGCAAGCCCCGCCGTGACGAGTAGCCAAAACAAAAACTCCGATTTCCGCCACCGCCGGAAACCGGAGTTTTTTGCCGCAGAAAACAGAAACCGGAATTAGAAATGAGAAGTTAGAAATGAGGAATAGGGGATTTGGAATGAAAAAATGGGGATGCCCCTACACCCGCACCGCCGCGGCGGCGCAAAAACTGCCCGCCCCGCCTAAAACCCACCCTGCCAAGTGGAGGGGGATCGGCGCAGCCGGTGGAGGGGGTTGTCGGCGTTTTATTTCCCCACCAACGCCCCGGAGTGGAGCTTTTGTCTGCCCTCTTATCTCCATCTACGCGGTGGAAAGCGTTTCGCCGCCGCTTCCTTCACTCCTTGTTTTCCATCAAATCGCACGGTGTGGCAACGCCGTCCCGCACGCGCAGCGTGCGCACTTCAAACGCGGCCAGTGGCACGGCCAGCGGCGCGGCCTGCAGGGTGGCGGCGCGTCGTTCACGGCCCAATGGTACAGGAGGCTCGTCTGCCCAAAAAGGTAGGTGAGCCTTTTCTCTTTGCCCGGCCAGCAACCGTAGCCTGTGGGAAACCGTGCCACACGGACACCGGCGGGATAGAATGTTTGACCAAAGCGCCGCCTCGACCCCATAGCTGAAGTTAGGGACTTGCGGTGGCGCTTTGGTCAAGACGGCGGCGCGCTACTCATGTAAATTTTGTGTATTTTCAACAAAGAATACATTGAAAGAAGCTCTAAAATATAATATAATTACAATAAATCAAATGTGATATAGCAAAAGGAGGCAGAGCCTTGGAACGCAGTTTTGACAACTCCCCCCAGCTTTAGCTGTGGGAAGTTGTCAATTCGGAATCCTCGGATTTGTATTCGTCATTAAAATGATGCTGCATCGCATCGGAAAATGCGTTAAAATCATGTGCCTTAAGAGCATCCACAATGATGCGATGTTTGTTTACGGTGCTCTCCATATATTTTGCGTGAATTGCTTTTTTGTGAAATTGATCGCACTGCCATATTGCATTTATTATAGAACACAAAATGCTATTCTTTGTGTTTTGATACAAAATATTGTGAAAATTTGCATCTGCTCGATAAAAATCCGGCCCAAAGGTGAACTCATTAACGGACTTGATTTTTTCCTTGCAGACCTTATCCATAATTATTACCTGCTTTTCAAGCTGTTTAATGTCATTTTCTTTGAGAGAATCAAATGCATCATGCAGGAAACCGAGTTCCAATGTACGGCGAACGGCCAATGTTTGCTTTAGAAGCGCTTCGCTGTCGTTCGTAAGGTTATAAAACAATGTTTGGAACAAAAAATCCGGATTAAATTCTTGGATCATAATTCCGACGCCGGGCGTGGAAGAGACGATCCCGGTAATTTCTAATGCTTTAATTGCTTCCCGCAACACATTTCGGCTCACGCCAAGAGTAGCACACATTTCCATTTCGGTGGGGAGCATATCGCCCGGAGAAAGCTGCTGTTGTAAGATATAATCACGAAGCTCATCGTAGACCTGCATGTAAAGTTTCCTGCTTTTGAGGTTTTTCATTCCCACGGTTGGCTTATCATCCATGAAGCAACCTTCCTTTGCAATTTATTATATCTATTTTGTGGAAAAGAACAATATTGTAGTATATATTATATTATTTATTGAAAGTAAAAACAAGAAGTTTTTAGGTATTGATATTATGCATAGATTTTGCGATTATATATTATGAATATTGTCGGTTGTTAATACACCTAAAAAGTGATATATTTTTTATAGTACAAACAAATGGGGATGCAGACTGAGATCAATTTAAAATAATTCGAAAGTATCTGTTGTATCACTATTTGTAGTATGAAGTATGTTATATGAATTGGAGCGTGAAAAAATTCGGGATAAGAGGGCAATACTAAAAATGTGGAATTTTAACAGGAGGTAAATGAGTTATGAAGCGCATAATTTCCTTTTTACTAGTAACAGTTGTATCTATAATGCTGTTTACTGCATGCGGCACTACAGCGGTATCGAGTTCTGTGGCACCATCGTCACAATCGAAGTCCGACAGCACAGCAAGCACTTCTCCAGAAGAAGTTACCTTTGAGGTTTGGAGCGAATATCCGGGTGATACGGCCATTCTGGAACGCATGGTGGAGAAATTCAACTCTGCATATGCCGACAAGGGCTATCACGCAGTTTTGAATCTTTACACTGGAGCGGAACGCGCTACGCTGATTGCGGCTGCAGTTGAAACGAATACGCTCCCCGCGTTGATGTTTACCGGTTGGTTTACCTCTACGGATTATATTCACCAGGGGCTTGTCGCAGACGTCACCGATATTGTGGAGCCTGTCAAAAGCGACCTGTATCCCTTTGCTTACGAAGAAACACGGATCAATGGGAAATCCTATATGCTGCCATTGTATCAGGCTTATTTCGGCCTGATGTATAATGCGGATATTTTCAAGGAGGCAGGCCTTGAAGAATATGTCCCCGAAGACGAGAACAGCGTTACAACCTGGACGTTAGATGCATACGAGAATGAAATATTGCCCAAACTTGCGAGCCGCTTTCAAGGAACCGAAGGGTATCCAATGTCCGTTTTTGCCGCGGATAACCAAGCTGATACATGGACGCTGAACTGGCTTACCATGCTCGGTGGGAAAATGTGGGATAATGGTTTAAGCGTCGCAGGCGATGATGAAAATACAGTGGCAGCTTTGGAGAAGCTTATCGATTGGAGCAATCGTGGATACACCAATTCGAATGTGGTAACAAAGAGCGGGACGGAAGTGAATGGAGAGTTTGAAAACCAAATGTCCGCAATTACGTTCTGCCAGTACACCACATATACCAGTGATATGGATAAAATGGAAAAAGGGGAGATTCAGCCCTTTGACCTGCGCTTTGCCACGATTCCCCAGAAGGTGGGTGAAAAAGATTCATCTGTGATGGCTTCGTATGTTTGCGGAGCACTTTTAATGAACAATGGCAATGACGCCCAGATGGAGGGCGGCCGGGAATTTTTGCGATGGCTTATGGATGAAAGAGAATCCTTGAACGAATACAGCGCATATTCCCAGCCCGTATTCGCTTCCGTGGAGAGGGCAACTGCTGCAGACCACCCGATGTATGCTGCGTTAAAAGAGATTGAACCGGCGTTGTGGTCATTTACTGGTAACGTTCCGGGATATGTTTCTACGCGTTCGCTTTTGTTCCCAGAGCTGCAGGCGGCTTTTTCCGGTGAAAAAACCGCTAAACAGGCATTGACAGATTATCAGAATAATGCGAATCAGGTTATTCAGGAGTATATGGAGAATTCCTTGGTGCTCAACTAGATGAAATTGATGGAGTGCAATGATTCTCAGGAAATTTGGAAATGAAGGCACAATCAGGGACAGGGGCTCTGTCCCTGATTGTATATAGAGGTGACTGCATGAAGAAATTTAAGGACAACGTACAGGCGTACCTGTTTTTGTGTCCATTTATAATTCTTTCTCTCATTTTTATGATATGGCCTATTATCAATGGATTTATAACAAGCTTGTACAATACAAAATGGGCATCTGCAATTTTTGTTGGGCTGGATAACTACAAAAAAATATTTTCAGACGATCTGTATTTATTGGCAATTAAAAACAGTTTATTGTTTGTCGTGATTGTCGTCCCGCTTATTATTTTGATGGGAATATGGATCGGCGGAAGCATTTTCGATAAAGCGCGGCCTTATGTTTCTTTTGTGCGCGTGTGTTTATATGTTCCTGTCATTGCATCGATGGTTGTTATGTCTCTGATTTGGCGTTTTATGCTGGATTCACAGTCTGGCCTAGTGAAATACTTCAGTATGATAGCTGGAACGGGAACCGTGGATTTGCTGTCGGATAAAGTCTGGGCGAGAGTGCTGGTCATAATTATCATGCTTACAATGAGTGTTGGCCAGGCTGTACTGTTATACGTCGCAGATATGCTGGGTATTTCGAAAGAACTGATAGAAGCTTGTGTGATCGATGGGGGGACAAGATGGGACCTGTATCGAAAGATTTTGATCCCATTGACATTGCCCACGACGATTTTTGTTTTCATCACGCAGACATCAGAGGCGTTAAAAGTGTTTGTCGTGATTCAGCTTGTTACGAAAGGCGGCCCCAACTATTCAACAACCACCATGATGTATTTGCTTTATCAGGAAGCCTTTGAGAAGTCTAACATGGGCATGGCCTGTGCTTTGGGAATTGTGATGTTTGTCATTTCTTTGATCCTGGTTATGATGCGCTTTGCATTTGAGAGGAAAGAGAAAGGATCGTTCTGAGAATGAAAAAGTTTATCAAAAAATGGAAACAGGCTTCCGCCTTTGACATAACTTCCAATGCAATGATCGTTTTTTTGTGCGTTGTATCCATTTTCCCGATCTATTGGATGCTTACCAGTTCTTTAAAATATTCGAGCGATGTAGTAAAAATCCCACCGGATTGGATCCCGCGCCACATAACAGTTCAAAACTATATAAGAATGTTCCAGGAAAATCCTATGGTGCGATGGATCGCAAACAGCGTTTCTGTAACAGCGTTCACGATTGTTGGGGTGGTGCTTGTGTCATCGGCAGCAGGTTTCGCCCTTTCTAAAATGGACTTTTATGGAAAAAGGTTGATCAACGCGTTTGTTATATCCGCATTATTGGTCCCAATGGAAATCTATATCATTCCATTGTATAAAGAAATCGTCGAGTTCGGCTGGAAGGGAACCTATTGGGCGTATATCCTTCCAAATATTGCCATGCCTTTCGGCGTATATCTGATGAAGAATTTTTATGACTCCATTCCAAATGAGATCATAGAGGCAGCCAGTGTAGATGGATGTAATAAAATTCACTTTTTCTTTGGTTTTGGTATTCCTTTGTCCAAATCCGGCATTGCGGCACTGGCCATCTTAACAGGAATACGAACATGGAACAACTATATTTGGCAACTGCTGGCGGCATCCAGCAGCCAAAGCTCTTATACACTTCCTGTTGGAATTGCAAAGCTTTTTGCGGATCCATTGAATTTGGATTATGGAGTTCGATTTGCCGCGGCGACTGTTTCTGCGCTGCCTTTGTTTTTGGTGTTCTTTGCATTTCAGAAATTCTTTACGGAAGGTGTTTCGGCCGGTGCCGTGAAAGGATGAGAAGCATGAAAAGAGTTCTTTGCTTTGGCGATTCTAATACATGGGGACAGGTCCCTGCGGCAACCAAACGTTATTCCCGCAGTGAGCGGTGGCCGGGTATTGTGGCGCAAGCTGTCGGCAGCCAGGTTGCTGTACTGGAAAATGGGATCTGTGGAAGATCGACGGTGTGGGACGACCCGCTTCTTCCTTCAAGAAACGGATCGGTCGGGCTTAAAGAAGCACTTTTGACGGAATGTCCGCTCGATCTCCTCATTCTCAGTTTAGGGACGAATGACTTGAAATTTGGAACACCGGATCAGATTGCACAGGGAATGCGGACGCTCATTGAAATCGCTCAAAACGCGGATGCGGTACTGAAACCGGTGGGCTCGGTGTTCCCCGGTGAATGCAAAATTTTAATTTTGTCACCTGTATCATTGCATAGAGAAATCGCAAAAATTTCTACCGAAAGTTCACTTCGCGGCTTTTATCAGCAATCCACAGAGCTGGCAAGCTGTTTGCAGCGGGTTGCAAAAGAAATGAAAACAGATTTTATGGATGCCAACGGTTTTGCCCAAGCGTCGGATAAGGACGGGATTCATATGGACCGGCAAAGCCATATGCAGCTTGGCTGTGCTGTGGCGAACCGAGTGAAACAGATTCTGGCGCTGTAGAAAAGCAACTGCAATTAAGGGCGCTTGATAAAGCATGAAGTAAAATATATGGATATACTATGGAGTTAGGAGAGATGGGCTATGGGTAAGTTCAAAATGCAGGAGATAACTGGTGTAATTGCAGCAATGATCACTCCTTATGATAAGGATGAGAATGTTGATACCGGCCGAATCAATGCGCTCGTTGATTTTTTGCTGGAGAGGGATATTGACGGCCTGTATTTAACAGGCAGTACCGGCGAAGGATTTTTGATGACATCAGACGAACGAAAAAACGTCGTGGAGACCGTTGTGAAACGTGTTGCCGGGCGTAAGCCGGTTATCGTACATATAGGGGATATAGGGACACGCAAGTCAATTGATTTGGCATGCCATGCATATGACACAGGGGTAGACGCAATATCTTCTGTACCGCCCTTTTATTGGAATTTTGGCGCAGAAGACATTTACCATTACTATAGGGATATTTCACAAGCCACGCCACTGCCCATGATTGTATACAATGTGCCGATGGCAGGCTTGATGAATACGGAGCTTTTGTTGCGCCTCTCAACGCTTTCAAATGTTCGTGGAATTAAATTTACGGGTAAGGATCATGCGCAAATGAGCCATCTCAAGGAAGTACTCGGAAAAGAATTCAAAATTTATTCCGGCTGTGACGAAATGGCGTTTTCCGGCCTTTCTGTCGGGGCGGATGGGATTATCGGTTCGTTCTATAACGTCATGCCGGAAACGTTTAAACAGATTTATGCTTGCGTAAAAAATGGTCAGATAGAACAGGGGACACGCTTGCAGCACATTGCCACTGAAATTATTTTGGAATGCATTCAGTACGACTATCTTGCACTTCTGCACAACATGATCGGCTGGCAGGGTGTAGATATGGGATGGTCCAGAAGGCCATTCCGCAACTATGAAGAAGCGGAGCTTGCCGATTTAAAGAGAAAACTTCGTGTTACACGGGATAAATATCAGGTCAAGGAAAGCGAAGTCCATTTTCTTGCAGCGTTGTAAGCAATCGGGAATATGAGCCCGGATGTACTGTCCGGCAACAAACAACTCGAGTCACGGCAGCAAAAACAAAGTAAGGACAACAAAAAAGACCCCTCGACGAGGGGCCTTTTTCTTTTGCGCAGGGGAGAAGCATCACTTCTCGGACTCGCTCTGTGCGCCATTTTTACCGGCAGGGCTGTTCAGGGTGATCTCGAACGGGATGCGCCCCTCGCGGACGGCCTGCCGGAGAAAAATGTTGCACGCTCCGGACAGGCTCAGACCAAGTTCGTCGAACAGGGCTTTGGCCTGCGCTTTCAGCTCTGGGTCAATCGGGATGGTGAGGTTTGTAGGTGTAGAAGCCATCGTGCCAACTCCTTTCCGTGCTCTTTGGAAGATTGTACCACGAAAACAAGAACAATTCAATGCTTTTCACGCAATTTACACATGAATCACACGGGAAAATATGTGAAGCGGCGCATTGGAGAGAGAAAACGCCTGTTTTTGTACTGCGCCAAGTGGGCGATACCGACGACGTGCTCGTATGCCCGGCCTAAGCAATGCTGGGAGGGGCGCGATACCAGTAGCCATTGTGCGTGTACGCGGCGCGATGCACCTGCAGGGGACGTGCACACGCTGTGTATCCTGCGCGTACCGGTATAGGCCACGCTGCAGTGGGCGCGGTCGGGCAGGGGACAGCCTCAAACGTCTTGAGGCGGGCAAACAGCACACACGCCGCCAGCCAAGAGAGGCTGGTACGCCAGACGACCCAATACAGCCTACGAGCAAAAGCATCTATTGCAAAAGACGGCGGACTACCACAAAGCCCAATACAGCCAAGGCTGCCCTCTTTTTCTCCGTCGCACGCGCGCAAAGACGCAGTGGAAATCAAGATCGGAAAACTCGCGCTGAACAGTTCCTAATTTCGTGCTTAGACATAGACTTGACCTTGATTTTCTCCGGAGATAGCTGTTCGGACCTCAATGACAGATTTCAAAAAAGATGATTGGCTTGTGAATTTACCGCTGTACGCAGTGGAACAAATTGCCTGGATGTAGTTCGTTGCCGAACCTCCCTCAGTGGCCGGTTTTCTCTATACCCGCAACCGGACTTTTGAGAAATCCGCCCTGCGGTTGCGGAAACTATCCCACACCCACACAGCCCCCAGCCCGTCCACCAGAAACCGGTGGCCGGGCTTTTTCTTTTGTGCACCAAAAATATAAGCGATTTACACCATAAAAACACATAAAAATCAGTGTAACCCTATTGACATTTGCTTGAATTTATGGTATAATCTGGTTACAAGAACAAGGAAAACAAGTTCTTGCAAACGGGTATAAGACACGATATAATATAGGATACGGCAAAATGCCGCATAGCGTTTTTAGGAGGAAACTTGCTATGACGAAGATGAAAAAGTTTTTGATGCTGCTGACCGTCGCCGCCATCGCGCTGATGTGCTTTACTGGGTGCGGCGTGAACATCACATCCATCGGCCTGCCGGCGGATATGCAGCTTGAAAAAGGGGAGACGGCCCAGCTGGAAATCAGCTTTGGCGCCGACAAGGAAAACGCGAAAGCCGACGCCATCGCCAAGGCTGCCGAGGGGCTGGCGCTCGTGTGGAAGAGTGACAACGAGGACGTCGCCACCGTGGATGAAAACGGTCTGGTTACGGCCGTTGGCGGCGGTGAGGCAAACATCACCGTCAGCATCAAGGACGCCAATATCCAGAGCGTGTGCAAGATCACTGTGGATGTGGCGTTGGAAGACATCGAGGCGCCGGAGGATATGGCGCTGGTTATCAACGGCGAGGATACCGCCGAGCTGGAGGTCAAGCTGCTGCCGGAGGATGCGACCGATGTCGAGCTGGCCTTTGAGAGCAGCGATGAGAACGTGGCGACCGTGGACGCGGACGGCAAGGTTACTGCCGTGGCGAACGGTGAGTGCGTTATCACGGTGAGCTGCGGCGACATCAAGGCCGAAACCGCCATCAAGGTGGATACCGCGCCCGTGGAGCTGAAGGCCGAGGACATGGAAATTGTGGCAGGTAAAACCGCGCAGGTGGATGTTGTGACCGAGGGTGAGGACATCACGGTGGGTATGGAGTACACCTACACCACTGGAGATGAGAACACCGCCACTGTGGATGAGGATGGTGTCGTGACGGCCGTGGCCACCGGGGAAACTACTATCACCGTGGAGAACGAACTGGGGCAGAAGACCGATTGCAAGGTTGTGGTAACTGAACCGGTGCGGCAGACAACCAGCCGGCCGGCGGGCAACAATGGTAATACTGGTAACGCGGGCAATGGCGGCAACACTGGAGCGACCACGCCTGCACAACCCACTGGTGGAAACGGCGGCTCTACGCCTGCGCCGACTCCCGACCCGACTCCGCAGCCCGATCCTGCGCCAGCGCCGGTGCCTGATCCCACTCCCGATGTGCCGCCCTCTGGCGGCGCGGCTGGCGGTTCTATTGATGACATTATTCCCGGTGGGGGAATGGATGATAGGGATATGGGCGATGCAGAGATTGTACCGTAACACTCTATCCCACTCTTTACCACAGTTTTCCACTGGTGAATAAGCACAAGGGCTTGTCACTGGTTGCCTCTCACGCAGGGGCATGAATTGAAACTTTGTTGAAGTCATCGCAATTCACGGTATACACCGTCGCCCCTCACGCAGGGGCGTGAATTGAAACCCAGATACGCCTCATCCAGCACCGTAACCTCGCAGGTCGCCCCTCACGCAGAGGCATGAATTGAAACGACAGAATCATACTGACGGAATCAGAGGGCTTGGCTGCCCCTCACGCAGAGGCATGAACCCTACGCCCCGTGCATTGCTGCTGCAGTGCGCGGGGTATTTCTATTCATGGGTGCTGCCGGCACCTTGCGACAATGCCTGTTTTATGTTATACTATATACAAAGAAAGAGGCGATGATGTTGACCCCGGAACAGATTGAAAGAAAGCATCAGGAAGATCTGCAACGCCTGCGCGGGTTTCGCCCCATTGACGACGATTTCATGCGCTGCCTGTTCAAGGACAATATCCCGCTGGCGGAGTTGGTTTTGCGTATCGTCACCAATATGCCGGACTTAAAAATCACCAAGTGCGAGACGCAGAAAGACATGAAACGTCTGGCGGGCGCTCGTTCTATTTGCTTGGATGCGTATGGAACCGATTCTACTGGTAAAAAATATGATTTGGAGATTCAGCGTGCCGACCTCGGCGCCGATGAGCACCGTGCCCGGTATCATTCCAGTGTGATGGACATTGAGAATCTGGACGCAAATCAGGATTTCAGAGAGCTGCCCGATACCTATACCATCTTTATCACAGAGAAGGACTTCTTTGGACAGGGCGAACCGATCTACATCATTGAACGGATGAATCTGACGACCAGAAAGCCTTTTGCGGATGGCGCGCGTATTCTGTATGTGAACGGCGAGTATCGTGGGGACAGTGAAATTGGTCGCCTGATGCATGATTTTGGCTGTACGGATGCAGACAACATGAATTATCCACTGATGGCAGAGAAAACACGATATTTGAAAGAAAGCCCGAAAGGAGTGAGCGATATGTGCAAAGTTATTGAGGATATGCGCAAGCAGGAACGCGCCGAGGGTCGAGCTGAAGAGCGCGCCGAACTCGCCAGACGGATGCTGAGTGCCGGAAAGTATTCTACGGATGAAATAGGGGAACTTACCGGTCTTTCCCACGATGAGATTAGAAAACTCAAGTCCTAAACACCAGCGAAACGATATGTGCAATTTAAGAACCCCTCTTGCCGTACAGCTCGGCAGGAGGGGGTTTTTGTGCCCAATTTACTGCGCTGCCCCTTGCAATGCTGTGCAAAGCTCATAGAATTAGAGGAAAGAAATATCCACAAGGCATCCGGCAGTGGATTCGTGCGCCATTCACAAAGAGTGCCCTATTGGGCATATCGCAATTTCCTGCCGGATGCGCAAGGAAAGGAGTTATTGCTTTGAAGAAGATCAAGAGTAAACACCTTTGGCGGCGAGGGGCGACACTGCTGCTCGCCATGCTGATGCTGTTCACCTGCGTCGGCTCCGCACTTCCCGCGTTTGCGGAGGAGGCGACGGGGAACACTGCAATCGTGGACAGCGGCGACCCTGTGCTGGCAGACAGTTCTGCCGGCGGGGACAGCACCAGTGACACGGACGCCGAACTGCCGGATGACAACTCGCAGCGGCCGACGCTGCCCAGCGGGGAAGACATCAGCGAGGAGACGCCGCCCGCCGATGAAAGCGACGGAGAAACAGTGCCGCCTGCGGACAGTGTTTCGTCCGAGGAACCGGCGGCGCCGGATAGCGGCGACTCCATCCCTGATGAGTCGGAGAGCGAGCCGGCGGAACAGCCCGGCGCGGGTGACGCTGACCTGCCCGAAGACGAGCAGCCCGACGGCGAGGAGCCCGATCCCGATGAGGATGAGGAAATTTCCGAGGACGAGCCTTTTGAGGCGCTGGTGATTCTTGATCCGGAAAACGGCGCGACCGTGCAGGCGGAGATCGGGGAGGAAGTCACCTTCAAGGCGCCTGTCAATCGTGAAGACGTTGCGGTAGCCTATCAGTGGCAGCGATTCCAAAAGCCCGCCCAAGGCAGTGCACACACCGAAGCGCTGTACGACTACGCCGAGGGGGAAACCACGGAATACTGGTACGCGCTGGACGATATGCGCGAGGCCGAGGCACTGGCAATGAACCCCGACATGCTCTGGCCGGGCATTGAGATGTACTATGCCACAGTTGCAGCGCTGGGGGAGATCGGCGTGGACGGTGGCGATGTGAGCATCGCGTGGCGCACGCCCAACTTTGCGTTGGAGGGCTACACCATCAGCGCGGCCGAGACCGAGGACGGCATTGAAGTCTATGCCGATAAGGATGACGAGCGTCACACCGCCCGTTTGAACGAAAACGGCGAGTGGGAATTTGGCGAAGCCGAGGAAAAGCCGGCAACGACCGGCGTGTGGCTGAATATCGAGGGCGCCAACGGCCCGGAGTATACCTTCGCTGTGACGGAACGCGACTACGACGCTTCCTTCCGCTGCGAAGTCATTGTGCTGGATGAGGCGTATTTGGAGCAGTGCCTTGCCATTCTTGAAGAACAGGGCATTGAGCTGACCGAGGAGCAGCGCGCTGCGGAGCAGAAGCTGTACAGCATCGTGATGAGCGTGGAGAGCGGCGAGGAAGAAGTACTGCCGGAAAACGAGGCCATGACGTTCAGCGCGGCGCGTTCCATGCTACGGGCGGCAGCGAGCGGGAAACCGCACCTGTCTGCCGATGCGCAGTGGATTGAAGGATTGGATAACACCTACGAGTATATCACAAAAGATACCTACGACCGGGTATCTGAGTGGCTCGCAAACGGGCAAATCAGCAAAACCCAAGCAGACCGATACTGGACGAGGATGCTCAACAGTGAGAAGCAAGCGACGTATGCCAACATTTTGGACGAAAATGGTTTTCCAATCGGTGATGAGAGCAACTATAGATTGTATCAAGGTTTCATCCTGACCGATGGCATGTTGGAAACGAACAGTGAATGGTACGGCAAGATCGTGTACTTCCGCGTCCACGGTTCCGGCGGCACCGGCACTGCCATCAATGTTCCGGCCTACACCGAGCTGGAAACGGATGAGAACGGCGACTACATTGAGGCCGCTTCCGGTACGAGGTACAAGAGGGCGATCACTTTCTTAAACGCCTTTGTACCAGACGCCAAGTCTATGTATCAGGCTTTCTTGAACTATACCACATCCAACGGCTGGTTGCTGGAGCAGGACGAAAACGGTAATCCGACGGGCGACACCAAAGATATGCACGTTCAGGTGTATACCGTAAATTGCGACAGTTTCAATGCCGATCCCCAGCGCTACATGGTGGACGCTGAAGGCAACTACCGTATGGATAGCGTGGGCTGGGGCGTGTGCGTGTATGAGGAACCGGATTTGTCTGGCAAAGCATACTGGACGTTAAAGGACTACCTTGCCAACGGCTATGGCTTCTTGGCCGGGCACGATACCATGTACGCCTATGCCGGGGCATACTATGACGCCTACGGCGCCGACCTCGATGAGAGCACTATCGACCCGAACGACGGCACCACATGGTACTATGACATCAACAGCTGGCTGCCCGGAACCGTTGGCTATACCCGCGACGGCCGGCAGAGCAATACGCGCGGCGGTCATTTCTATATGAATCAGCTGATGGGCAGCAATAAGGGCAATGTCAATTCCGAGACGGTCAAGCCCTCTGATTCTGTCAGCATGATCCTGTCTGCCGGCGGCTCGCACGGCATTTACGGGAAAAATATTATCTTCGGCGGCGAGGAGCTGCAGATTCAGCAGTTTGGATATACTGCTGCGCAAGCAGAGGCGAACGCGAAGTACCGCACACCGACGAACTTCCCATACTCGTTTGAGAATAGGCCCGTTTTCCGGGCCAGTCTTACCCATACGAATCAGCAGGCCGCGTTTGGTCCAATTTGGGTAGACTATACGGGGAACAATGAATATTGTGTAGCGGAGTATGGCTACTACGATCATCCGCTGGTATGGAACGTGGAAGGCAAGACCGGCACCAACAATTTCTACCTGTCCGGCACCGGCAACTTTTTGATGAATCAGATCGGGCACTTGCCGAAAAACTCTGCTTCTACCGGTGAGAGCTTCCTGTTCACCAACTCCGTATTTTACGTTTCCCAGCGCAAGCAGTGCGAAATCTGTGCGTCGAATCAGGCGGGACAGGAAACCGTGCATTTTGTGCGGCGCATCAATTCTGCCAATGCCGAGGCCGTCCTGAGCGCGCTGCAGGCCGGCGGCAGCTACTGGTATCCTATCGACGGGTGCTACCAGCTTACGGAAGATCTGACGCTGCCGGAGGACTGGACGCCCATCAAGGGCTTTAAGGGCCACTGGAACAGCGACGTGTATACCGTGACGCTGAACTCCAAGGGCACCCCGCTGCTGGACAATACCCGTATGGACGGGGAAAGCGGCTGGAACCTCGGCGTCAATCGGGCGAACGGCACACAGACCGTGTTCAACTCTGCGATGACGCGCACGACCGGCGTGGCCCGTGTGCTGGGCGATCTGAATGACCTGTTCGGCACCGACATGAATTACGCCGGGTATACAGTGAAGATCCTCGGCAAGGATAACCCGTCGTATATGAGCGCGGGCGAGGTGTACGACTGCACTGTCAACAGCGACTCCAAGTATGTCATCTCGAACCTGCCCTGCATTTTCGACACACAGACCCGCAACGGCGTGCTGAAAGCCCGCGTGTATACGCCGGAGGGCCGGGAAGTCACGGATTACGGCGTGATCCGCGTGAATGTTGACCGGAATTTCTGGGACAACGACATGACGATCCCGCTGTATCTCGGCAACTTCACCGTTGAACCTGTGAGCGACGAGCAAACCTATGAATCCGCGCAGGCGTTCTTCAGCGCGACTACCACCGCCAGCGAGAAACCCTCTCTGGTTGGCTGGCAATATCGTAAGGACGAGAGCAGCGCGTGGCAGGCAATCCCCGGCGATTGGGACATGTCGCTGGACAATGAGGAACGCATCACCGCTGACGGCGATCATCTGCTCACGACCAAGCTGACCCTCAACAACGCCGACCCCGCATGGGACGGCTATGAGTTCCGCGCAGTGTTCAGCAGCCCCAGCTTCGGGCAGTGGAACACCTACGAATATTGGCTGCAGGGGGCGGTAGCTTCCGGCACCGAGACGCCCGGCAGCGTGCATAAACCGGTCAACCGGCCGAATTTCACCGGTGAGTTGGCCGTGTATCTCTGGCCCGCCTATGCGCAGCAGGGCGCAGACCAGACCACCTATGCCGGGGCAAAGGCCACCTTCTCGTCTTACGGTTACGCGCTGGACGACGGGACGGCCATCACGGCCGAGTGGCAATATTCCACCGACGCGTTCGACCCGTACAACGGCGGCGCGTATCTGGAATGGCACAACGTCAAAGGCTCGACTGAATGGGGCGGGCTGGAAGCAATTACCGTCAATGCCCCGCAGCTGGAGTACCGGACGGGTATCGACCTCGCCTTGTCTGACGCGAACCCACTGGCAAGCATTGAGACGTTCCATGAGAACGCGCAGTTCCACGGCGTCCAAACGTTCCTGACGGTCGATAAAGTGGACATCGCGCAGCACGGCACACACTTCCGCGTAAAGTATACCGCCACCAGTTCTCACGGGACAAAAATGGAGTGGTACAGCAATATCGCGGATGAAAAGTCCGGCGCATGGACGACCGACACCGGGATGTTCGGCGGCGATGTCAGTCAGGTTATTCCGAACAACAGCAACATCCTGAATGTAAAATTGCCGGAGCTGGAAATCGTTACGACGCCCAGCGCCCTGTGCGGCGGCGCACCGTATATTGATACTATGACGCCGGATGAGTACGGCCAGATGCTGCTGCTGCCCGGTACGGCGGCGACCGTCGCAAACGGTACGGCAACCTACGAAGCCATTTTGTACTACAAGCCCGAAGAGTTGGCGCCGACACCCACATGGCAGTTTATGACCTATATGGATCACGCACCGAAATTCTGGGCGGATGCAAATGGCAACCGTTCCAGCGTTGTGACGGCGAACGGCCTGACGGTCACAGTGACAAATACCGACCTCGGCGATGCGGTGTATCAGGGGCAAACCGGGTATAAGGCCATCAAGAGTGTGATGACGATTTCCAATGTGCCCGCCTCGATGTATAACCCGGAGACGCTTACCAAGTATTATTTCCGGTGCATCGGCGCCGCGACCTACACGACGGTCAAGGACACCTACTCTATGGCCCGTGTGGACAAGTGGGGCGGGTTGGTGATCGACTATGCTATCGACCTGCATCACAACGGCGTTGTCAATTACGGCAATACCAACATCATCAACGGCACAACGGTGACGGACGCGGCAGGTATCGTGCAGGCCACAACAGGCCGGCAGTCCTCGGTCTGGACATACCCGAAACTGAGCATCCATGTTCCCGCAGGACATCACATCAATACGGCCATCGTCTATTTTGACAGCAAGGTCGCACACAATGCCAACGACTATATCAGCTACAACGCGTCCGCGCTGAAGAGCCTCGGCATTACGGTGCAGGAGGCAGATGCTAATAAGCTGGTTCTGATTTCCACCACGAAGAACAAGGTGGAGTTGAACACATGGCAAACGGCGCTGCGCAATTACGTTTCGTTCACCACCTATGACAATGCTGATTTCACGGCAAGCAAGGTGGCGGCCGGTACGACGGGCGGCGCAAAGATCCGCTGGGTGGTTGATGAGCTGCGTTTGGCGGGTGTCCGTGTTGACCCGAACACGGGTAAGGCGTTTAAGGTCGTGAACGCCGGTAAGATCATCTCTTGGGATGAGGCGTTTTCGCTGGCCCGCGCCTACGACCCGGACATTGGGACAAACGGCCGACTGGCGGAGATCACGAACGCTTCTGAAAACAACCTGATTTACAATCTCAAGGGCGGCAACAACGGCGTGCGTGTGTGGCTGGGCGCGAACAGCACCAGCGGCAGGTGGCAATGGAAAACGAGCGGCGCAGGGGTGTCTTATACGCCGGGCGGCATCAGCGGGGACGGCTCGTATCTGGTGCAAAACTCCAACGGCAGCTGGAGCGGATTGAAGGCGTCGTACGACACTTCCCGTAATGTTACCATGACGAACATCGGTTGCGGGTGGAATTATGGTGACAGCATAACACTGGGCCGTGTAACATCCAGAACGTTCACAAAGACGGCCGGGCATAAGTATTATGTTCTGGCGGCTTTCGGCGATTATGGAGACTCCAACGGAGGCGGCCCGATCAGTTGCGACGACCCGTATTTTTACGCCAACTGTAACTGGGACGGCAGCTGGGACACCTGGCTGACCGGTATCGACGGAATTTATACTGCATCCAGGAGCGGAACAGCGACAGTAGAAATGTGGACGGACAGGTGCGGTACGCCGTTGTACAATAACGGCTATCAAGGCGGCGGCGCAGCTTTGTGGTATATGAATGTCTACGACCTGACGGCGGCGTTTGGCGCAGGCAAGGAGCCGAGCGCAGCGCAGTGCAGCGAATGGTTCCGTGGCAGCACGAATGTATACGACATCGGATATATCCCGTCGAAAACCGTAAAGGTCGGGGAGCAGGTCATTACTGATGTGCGTTACTATGCGGTTGAGTACGATCTTCCGTCTCTGGCTTTTGCCGTTACCGACCACTCCGCCGAGGATGAGACGTATATCGGCACAAACGCGAAGTACACCCCGCAGCCCGGCGACAAGACCGTGACTGCTATCATCAGTGGCAACAGCAAGGTCTACGATGGCACGCAGATTTCTCCCTCTGCTTTTACGGTTTACGGCGGCGAGGGCGCGAGTGAATCTCTGTTCAATATCACCTATACGGTGACGCAGGGCAGCTATGCAAGCTACTCTCCGCAAATCGTGGACGGCGACCAATGGAGAGAAACCGGCGCAATCAATACGGCGCGTTACCACGCGGTAGCAACATTGACGGACGCAGCAATCAAGGCAGGCTGGAAACTCTCTGACGACAGTGTGCTTGAGTGCGACCTCCTCATCTATCAGCGTCCCATCAATGTGTACAGCTACCACAACAACCGTGTATACGACCAGACCAGCGCCGGCATCATCAACAATATCCAGCCGGAGGCGCGTTCTGGTGACAGCGGCATCATTCCCGGCGACACGGTGCGGTTCAATACCACTGCAGTCTATGGCAGCTATGTGGATAAGGACGGCAAGGCCACGATCCACAACAGCGACACAAACAACGGCGGCAGCGAGTATACCATGTACCGCAACGCCAAGTTGAGCGACCTGTTCATCGTGCACAGCGAGGATTCCGACCCGCATCACAACTACCGGCTGGGCGCCGAGACCTATACCGGCGCCATCAACAAGCGCCCGGTGGTCGTGCACAGCCTCTATCTGGACGACCCGGAGAACCCGCGCAATGTCAAGACCTATGACAGCACCAATCAGGCGACCATTACGGATATTCTGATCGACAACGTGCTGCCCGGCGACGAAATCGGCCTGAAGCAGCAGACGATGACCGGCACCTACGCGACCGCACAGGCAGGGGAAACCCTGACCGCCGACGGCAAGACGCAGAAAGATCGGCTCAAGAAGCTGCAGGAGAACGTCATTACGGCGTCCACCAACGCGGAACTGACAGGGAACGACTATGGGGACTATTTCATTGAGAAAGAGTCCTACTCCGGCGCCATCTGTCGTGAAGTGCTGGAGGTGCGCATCAAAAATCAGGTCAAGCTGTATGGCGAGGCCGACATTGAAACACCGTGGCACATCAACGCCTTTGACTCAAACAGCACATCCAACCCGGACGGCTGGCTGAGTATTACAGGGCTGAAAGGCGCCGATAAGATCGAGCTGAACGATAGTTTCTTCCGGCTGGGCGCGTTTGCTCCGGACGGCTCGACGATTGCCTTTGGCCCGCAGACCCCTGTTGGGCGGTATCCGGTCACGGAAACCGGTATTACGGAAACAAACCTGCCGGTGCTCAAAAACTATATCGTCGCCGTCTATGACGGGCAGTTGGAGATCGAACCGCGTGAAGTGGTCGTTACAGCCTCCGACGGCGACTGGTATGAGAAAGCCGAGGGTGTTCCCGAAGTCCATGCGACCTTTGAGGTGCAGAACGACGACCGGGAGACCTATCGGATGGTGGGTACGGACGATGTTGACAATTATGCCGACATGCTGCTGATGAATGGCGACACGGTGGAGAAATTCATCCGCGCTACCGACGGGACAGCGCCGGAGGCCGTCTCTATCACCGGCCAGCTGCGCAAGACCTTAACCAGCGAAGCACGCGAGTATGAGGAAGACGGCGCCAAGGCCACAATTCTGCACAACGGCAGCAATATCTGGTACGATACGCCATGGTATCTGTACGCGCCTGCCCGGTATCTCGACATTGAGGCGGAGCATACGCTCTACCCCTGTGAATGGTGCGAGCAGTACCACGGCTTTGCGATGGGCACAGATCACTGGCACATCACCGGGTACGAAATGAAAGTGAATCAGGACGCCGAAAAAGGCGATGTGCTCACGGTTTCGACCGTGGAAAATCTGCTGGGCGAGACGGTGCAGAACTACAAGCTGCGCTTTGTCAGCGGTACGCTGCGCGTGCATCCGAAGCTGCGTTTCCAGTTGAAAGCGACGGTGCCGATGTATGTGTGCATGTATGCCTACAACGGCGACGGCGAGGTGGTTGAACCGACCGAGTACGGTATCACCAACTACTCCAACGGCTCGATCCGCGTCACCGACATTAACGTGGACTCCACCGGCGGCGGATTCCTGATCACCGACAAGGCCCCGCTCGACCTGCTGCGCGGTGAAATGAGCATGAATATGTTCGGTACGCAGCTTGTGCCCGGCGCCAACACTCCGGCAAACCCGGAACGCTGGATCGCCGCAGCGGATGCGTCTGGGGGCGTAGATGGCGTGTTCCTGCACCTGCCGCTGGAATGCTATATCGCCAGCGGAAACGTCAACGATGAAACGGTGTGTACGCCCGTTACCAAGGTGCAGTACACCATCGCAGAGTACGGAAAAACCGTGCCGGAGGTCGATGATGCGGAACTGCCCGAATATATCCATGGCGAACCCGTGACGCCCTCCACAACAGACTGATTATTCCCTGAGCCTTCATGGCTCGCTCCTTTCTCAACGGCGCCCCGTGCATGGCGAAAGCTGTGTGCGGGGCGCTTCTTTCTTGACGCGTGGCTTTATTTGGGGTATAATATAGCCATAAAAGGAGGCTGATACGATGCAAATTATTCCGATGCGAGATTTGAAGAACACTGTCGAGGTAGAACGGCGCTGTGCTGAAGAAAATGGGCCGGTTTATATCACCAAAAATGGGTATGGACGACTCGTTGTGATGGACATCGACTATTATGAGAGGACAATGCGAAAAATATATGAGGCACAGGCCCTCACAGCTGCTATCGAGGACTTGGAAGCCGGGCGTACAGTGGATGGCGATACTGCGATTTCTAATGTGAGGAGAAAATACGGTGTCTGATTTTGGCTATAAGCTGACGGCTAAGGCGGAAGCCGATTTGGACGAAATCGTCTTCTATATTGCCGCCGGACTTGATAATCAACGTGCGGCGACGGATTTCCTCCCAAAACTACAAGACGCCATTAACGATATTCGTTCTTTCCCGGAGAGCGGCGCCCTTGTTGAAAATGAATTTCTGCCATACAAAACCATACGAAAAAAGCATGTCGGCAATTATATCATGTACTATTTGCCGAATCAGAAAGAAAACATGATATATGTCTTGCGCATCCTCTATGGCAGAAGAAATTTGGATGAAATTCTGAGAGAAATTTGATGCAATAATTAAATAGTGTTTACACGAGCGATATGGTATAATGGGAGCAAGAGATCCGAAAGAG
>ENA-OWPN01001475-OWPN01001475.1-human-gut-metagenome-genome-assembly--contig:-NODE-1475-length-20973-cov-4.762406_pt1 | contig 20973 bp, 19 predicted proteins | sample MGYA00248266_ERZ651850 | MGnify/ENA primary metagenome ERZ651850 (study PRJEB26924, sample SAMEA4378296) | human gut metagenome | biome: human gut; feature: human-associated habitat; material: faeces... | reverse complement strand
CTCAATTCTATCACTATATCTTTCCGCATTTCACTTTTTTGTAGTAACTTTGCATCAAGAAAATATACATCTAAAAATTAAGCTTATGATACTCAAGGATTTTTTACAAGTTATCCGGACACGGGGACCACTCAATACACCGGAAATCCATCGTTTCATGGATGAGATGAGCAACGAGGCACGACGCATTACCTTCGAACTGAACGGTTCCTATCATACCTCCGACGAGGTTCGGGCATTACTTTCGCGATTGTTCGGATACGAAGTCGATCCGACACTGCGTGTATTTCCTCCATTCTATACTGATTTTGGAAAGAATATACAAGTTGGTAAAAATGTTTTTATCAATGCTTGCTGTCACTTTCAGGATCACGGCGGTGTTACGATCGGTGATGATTGTCAAATCGGACACAACGTTGTGTTCGCTACCCTCAACCACGGCCTTGCACCGGACGACCGTAAGACAACCTATCCTGCTCCCATTGTACTTGGCAAAAATGTCTGGATCGGTTCGAATGCCACTATTTTACAAGGCGTAACCATTGGCGACAATGCCATCGTTGCAGCAGGAGCTGTCGTAACAAAAGATGTGGCTGCAAACACGGTAGTCGGCGGTGTTCCGGCAAAGTTCATTCGGAACATAGAAATATAAAATGGAGCATCACATCTTCAAAAATATCTCTCCTTCATTCCTTCATCCTTGATCTAACAAGCTGGTTATTGATATTTTGTACATGAAGGAATTTTGACAACATGAAGGAAACAGATTTATTTGGGGCTGAAATCTTCATATTCCTACCTAAAATTCCTACCTGATTCAACTTTATATGCCAGGTAGGGAGTAAGGTTTAAATAATAAGCAGTAAGGGTATCTATAATTACTTATTATTATGAGAGTTACTATCTTTTTATTGTTTGTCAATTGTCAAACGCTTATAATACAACTATCGAACAAGCGTTTGATAACTGACAAACAAGCGTCCGACAGATAACAAATAGGAAAAAAGAAAGGACAACCAGGCTAAGCCCCAGTTATCCTTGCACTAAAATAACATTAGCATACAAATAACCTTTCGGTGGATACTCCCTCTTTTTATCGTTTCGGAATCATCATTAGTGAATGAAAAAACGACAATTCAAAAGACATTCCTTCATCCTGACAAACATCCTTCATCAATAAAAACTACATAATCAAATAGTTAATATAACAACATGAAGGAATGAAGGATTTATTTTGAAAACTTTTTATTGTATCACTAAACCGAAATAGCCACCTTCACAACCCCATCCAAACGATTTTCAAAGACACGATAAGCCTCTTCAATCTCGTTCAACGGAAATTTGTGAGTGATAAGCGGAGTGGTGTCTATCTTACCCTGCTCGATCAATTCGAGAATCTCGGCACAGTCGCAACCGTCCACGCCTCCTGTTTTAAAGGTCAGGTTCTTTCCATACATATCCGGTAAAGGAAGAAGCTGGGGTTTATCATAGAGGGCAACAACGGTGACAATCGCATTGGGTCGGGCACAATCCCACGCCAAACGGAAAGTATCTTCGCTACCCGCTACCTCCAGGGCCACATCTGCACCGCCGTAATCGCTGTTACGAAGTACGAAATCCTTGCAGTTTTCGGGTTCTGTCACCAGCACATCCGGGTAATGTTCACGGACAAACCGGATTCTTTCAGGGGACTTTTCACAGACAATGATCCGTCGTGGCTTCTTCAGCATCACACAAAGCAATGTACAGATACCGGTAGGACCGGCACCAATGATAAGCACTGTATCATCATTGGAAATCTCCGAAATGCGGGCTGCCCAGAAACCTGTGGCCAACACATCACCAACAAATAGAGCTTGCTCGTCGCTAACCGTCTCCGGAATACGGTTTAATCCACTGTCGGCATAAGGAACCCTGACATATTCTGCCTGACCGCCGTCTATACGACATCCTAAAGCCCAACCGCCATTGGGATCCGTACAGTTGTTGACATACCCATGTTTGCAAAAGAAGCATTCCCCACAGAATGTCTCTACATTTACGGTTACCCTATCCCCCGGTTTGACGGAAATAACATCAGGACCTACCTGCTCCACAATACCAACCATCTCATGCCCTACCGTTATTCCGGGTACGGCACGTGGCACACTACCATGTTTAATATGCAGGTCACTCGTACAGATACTACCCAGCGTCACACGCACGATAGCATCACGTGAATCTTTTATTTCCGGTTCCGGCTTCTCGCTCAGTTCGAATTTACCATGTTCAATATATGTATATGCAAGCATAATCTCTTTCTGTTGATTAATAGATTTTACAAAGATAGCGATTACACGATAATCATATCCTACTCTTAAAAAAACTTCCTACTTTTGTATTCGAAAAACATTCCATAATATTCATGCAACATAACTCTCTATCATATTCCACCCTGCTCCAACGTCTCACTATCGACAGCAAAGACGATGGGAATAAATTTACGATCTGTAATCGGGTAAATGAAATAAAAGGACTGCTGCAATCAAGTAATTACCGGTTAATTCACGAAGGACCTCTTTCACTTATTTATGCCCGGCTAACAGAACCGGCCGAATGGAACACGCTCATATCCTCTCATATCGATTGTGTCTATCAAAATTGCTTTATGGAAGAGGCCGGTGATTGTTGGAAAGGGACTTTCGACAACAGTGCGACGAATGCCGTAATCATCGACCTGATGCTGCGTGATGAACTGAATAACAATGTAGTTATAGCATTTACCGGGGATGAAGAAATCCATTCGGGTGGCGCCATCGAAGTGATGAATGTGTTGCACAAAGACAAAGTTCACCTCGCCCTCGGCATCATACTGGACGTAACCGAAGAGGGATGGGAAGACGAAGCGGCCTTTTCCATAGAGAATGACCGCGGATTCGATATACTGACAGGTTATCATATCATTCAACTCCTCCAGTCTTCAGAACAACCTTGCACGCTGGTTCATCAAGCCGAACCGGATGAAACCTGGGATTACGGCAAAGGTATTGAAGGTATTTTCCCTCCTCTCCCTTGTCTTAGTCTTTGCCTACCGGCTTCAGGGGAACTTCATGGAGAAAAAGGAGTCCTGATCAGAAAGGCCTCGGTCGAACCGTATTCACGGCTGTTGAAGGAGATTTCATCTTTAACCCGGGAATCAACGGAGTAGTATCGATCAGTTCCAGATGTTTTACCATATCGAGCGTTCCCTGTTTGTATTTCTGGAAATGAGGAGTTTCGATGTGGCTTCTATAGGCAGTTTCATCCGCATAGATTTCAAGTATAGTCACCTTATTCGGATGATCCTTTTCAGCCATTGCATAAAGTAGCAGTACACCCGGTTCCAACCGCATGGAGGCTTCTATCTCTTCCTTCAGATAAGCATTATATTCAGCCAACCGTTCCGGATCGACTGTTATTTTCGACAGACGTACCATGTTTTCAGTTTCTTGATTTTTAGTTTCTTGTGCGATCACCGGAATAATCACGGCGGTCAGTAACAAAACGATTAGTAACTTCTTCATTTGCTTTATTTTTTTATGTCTTACCTTAAGTCAAACTTCACTCGTTTTATTGTCTTTCAAATTTCACCGCTATATCACCCGCCACATTCAAAACCCCGATACCATCACCGTCGATATGACCGATCTTAATCAAGTCGTTGCTTCGCGACCAGTTTTTACAGAAAATAGCCACATTACCCCACGGTATATAAATCGTAATATCACCGGGTGTGGGTGAGCAGCCCCGTGTCACACCAGCCGTCGTCAGCACAGGCGACGGATAAAAAATCTTTTCAGTAATATTGTTATAATCATTCAGAGTCACCTCCAAAGGCAAACGCGAGAGGAAATCCCGTGCAGCAGCATTGTCTTCCATCGTAGCCGTAATCGTCCGGCTGCCGACTGTAATATTTAGTTTCATAGATGTTGTAGGAGTTTCGGGTTGTTCAGGTGTTTCTGGTGTTTCAGGCATCACCGGATCATCGTCCGATCCTCCGCAGGCAGCCATCGACATAACGGTCAACAGCATCAATGGAATTAATAAAAACTTTTTCATATCACTACTATTTATCAGATTATCTTTGTTTTAATTATTCTGATACAAAAATAGAGTCTCAGAAACACCGGGACTTTATACATTTTACTGATAATTGTACCCTAATCATGGATTCTGAAACAACGATAGAAATCGTATGAAGAAAAGAACTACATTTGTAATGTATAAAAATAGAAAGAGATATGGAAGAGATCAATAAAGATGAAATTATCGAACTAGACAGCGTAGATCGTTACAACAAAATCTTCGGACTTGAAACCCAGCATCCTTTGGTGAGTGTCGTCGATTTGACCCAGTCCACACAATGGCCTGAAAGAGCCTGGTTCCGATATGGGGTGTATGCACTATTCCTGAAAGATGTCAAATGCGGTAACATCAAATATGGTCGTCAATATTATGACTATCAGGATGGAACTATCGTCTGCTTCGCTCCGGGACAGGTAACCGACCTGGAAATGCTACCGAACATACAGCCTCATGCACACGGTATTCTCTTTCATCCTGACCTGATACATGGTACCGCCCTCGGTCAGGAAATCAGAAACTACTCTTTCTTCTCTTACGAGACCAACGAGGCACTCCATCTTTCCGAAGAAGAACGGCAAACTGTCATGGACTGCTTACAGAATATTTCAAACGAACTGAAACATGCCATCGATAAACACAGTCGCCGGCTGATCTGTGCCAATATCGGATTATTACTCGACTACTGTATGCGTTACTATGAACGTCAGTTTCAAACACGGGGTGAGGTAAACAATGACATCATCGTCCGCTTCGAACAGTTACTGAATGATTACTTCGAGGGAGACGCACCACAAAAAGAGGGATTGCCATCCGTGAAATATTTCGCCGACAAAGTCTTCCTTTCCCCCAACTATTTTGGCGATATGATACGTAAACAAACAGGACGTACCGCCTCTGAGTATATACAGGACCGAGTAATAGGAGTGGCAAAGGAAAAATTACTCTCATCCGACAAAACGATGAGCGAAATAGCTTACGACCTCGGCTTTCAGTATCCACAACATCTCAGCCGTATGTTCAAACGGGTAGTTGGAATAACTCCCAATGAATATCGGATGCAGAACTGAGCCCCTTAATCATTCATCAGGAAATGTAACCTGTTCTGTAAATTCACCTCTGCCATGCCGCCATCGACATCCAGATAGAGCAGGTTCATTTCCGGATAGAACTTCCTCAACCGTTTCTCGATACCTTTCGCTACAATATGATTGGCAATGCAACCGAACGGCTGAATACAGACAACCCTCTTTATCCCCTGACGGGCATAACCGGCCACCTCTCCGGCTATCAACCAACCTTCGCCGAACTGATTGGACAAATCCAATATCTCCGAAGCATATTTTGCCTTTACATATATTGATTTGGACGGCACATGAAAACGATAACTCTTCACGATCCCTTCCACCTTCCTGATCTTGTCATTCATATATTTCCAGAATATCGGGCTCAGGCAATGCTTAAAGAGATTATCCTTCTGCAAACCATTCTTTACGTTGGCCTGGGAATTTACGAAATACTGCATCACGAAATCGATGATCGGAGGCGTGACCACTTCCATATTCCGGGAACGAAGCCATTCGGTGATATGAGCCTGTCCGTAATTATTGTATTTCACATAGATCTCCCCTACCAAGCCGATCTTCGTAAACTCACGGTCGTAGATGTCAACTCCGTTAAAGTCGGCCACAGCCTGTTCCAACAAGGAAAGCAACGCTTTATGATCGTTCCTGCGGATTGCCTCCACTCCCCTGTCGATATAGAAATCAAACAGATGCTGCGTCTCCCCTTTCTTCTTTTCCCGGATGATCGTACTGCTATACATCTGCTGCAATGCATCCGCATAGAGAAGCATATAAACGACAATATCCATCAATTTAAGAACCGGCAGTTTAAACGCCTTCTGATCGTTCTGAAAAACCTCTCCGGCAGCAAACACCAACACCGGAATATTGGAAAATCCTGCGTTCATCAAACCTGATTTGATCTGTGCCAGATAGTTCGTAGCCCGGCACTGACCGCCTGTTTGCGTAATGGCAACCACAACATCATCCAGGTCATATTTACCCGATTGCAACGCCGTGATAATATCTCCCAAAATCAATGTGGAAGGATAACAGACTTCATTATGCCCGTAAACAAGTCCGGCCTCCGCTGAAACCGTATTGGTCTTTGGCAGATTGACAATCTTATAACCTGCCAGTTCTCCGAGAGCCGGAATGAAAGGCGAGATAAAATCGGCAAACCAGGGAGCGAGTATCGTCTTTTGCCTGTCCTCTTTCTTATAGGCAACATCATAGCCCTGGAATGTCTTCGTTCCTGTTACCGGATCAGGTATTATCACCTTCAAAGACTCGATCAGGGAACGCATACGCAACCGGACAGAACCCGGACTGGCTATTTCGTCGATACGCAAGATCGTATGGTTCTTGCCAGCTTGCTTCAATATTTCCCCGGTTTCATCCATAAAAAAAGAGTCGGGACCACAGCCGAAAGAGTTCAGTTGCACCAATTGCACGTTTTGGGGAAGTTTGGCGACTTCCATGGCTGCTTGTACGACCCGGTTAGGATAAGACCATTGCGAGACGATATTCAGTTTACCGAACCCTTTACTTTCCTTGTGACGGAAAATATCGTCGGTGAACACATATACTCCCATATCCGAAAGGATCTGCCCTACCTTCTGATGGATCAGCGGGTCTGTGTGATAAGGTCTGCCCACTACCACGAATACCAGTTTATTCTCTCTGACCGCCTGGTCGAACAAAGCTTTTTGTTTATCCCGCAAAGCATCTTTCGTCTCATTGCGTTCTTTCAACGCTTTCACAAAGGCTTTTCTAAAAACAGCCTCCGATACGCCCAAAGAAGAGAGGTAAGTAAAACAGGCTTTCTCCAGTGCTTTGTCATTACTAAAGGTAACGACAGGTTTGTCGAACGGAATACCGAACTTTTCCTCCGGTTCCATAGAACTCCGGATCACATCCGGATAACCGCTCACGACCGGGCAATTGTATGAATTGACCGATGAGTCGAACTCTTTTTCTTCCTTCACGATCATCGGATAGAAAATACGGTCGACCTTTTGCTCTGCCAATGCCAGGATATGCCCATGCACCAACTTGGCCGGAAAACAGATGTTGTCAGACATCACACTTCCGACTCCTTTTTGGTAAAGAGCCGTTGTAGACTCGGGAGACAATACCACTTCCAAATTACATTCGGTAAGCAAGGTATGCCAGAAAGGATAATTCTCAAACATATTCAGCACCCGCGGAATACCAATCCGCAAACCGGATACAGACGTCTGCTTTTCACCACTACGGGCAAAAAGAATCTCATTCTTTCTGTCAAAAGCGTTATAGCCTTTCTCCGCAGCCGTGGCTTTGCTAAAAAACACTTTCTCGCATTTATTTCCTGCATAACAAATATTCCCGTTATCAAACCGGAAACGAAGGATCGAACATTTGTTCGTACATCCTTTACACTGTAATTCTTTTGTATCCACCGTATTTACATCCGGCAATACTTCCTCTCCGGTAAACAACGTCAGCTTCTTATCAGCCTGCCACATTTTCCGGGCATATAAAGCAGCTCCTAACGCTCCCATCAGTTCGGGATAGTCGGTGGTACTGACCGATTTGCCGGACAGGAGTTCAAGTGCACGGTAAACGGCATCGTTGCGGAATGTTCCGCCCTGCACCACGATATGTTCTCCCAAAAGGTTGAGGTTCGTAATCTTCAGCACCTTGAACAGACAGTTCTTGATGACCGAATAAGCCAAACCGGCTGCAATATCACCTAATGCCGCATTTTCACGCAATGACTGTTTCACCTTCGAATTCATAAAAACAGTACAGCGTGATCCCAGGTCACTGGGATATTCTGCCAGGCAGGCTGCTTTCGTGAACTCTGAAAGCCCCATATTCATGGTTGCCGCAAAGTTCTGAAGGAAAGAACCGCAACCGGATGAACAGGCTTCATTCAGTTCGATATTCGATATGACTCCGTTGCGAGTGAATATGGATTTCATATCCTGTCCGCCGATATCCAGCACGAAGGAGACTTCCGGGTCTACATATTGTGCACCGGATAAATGCGCCATCGTTTCCACGATCCCGTAATCGAGATTTAATGCCGACTTGATCAGGTCTTCCCCGTAGCCTGTCGCCGCAGATGAGATAAAACGGAATGTAACTCCTTTGTTTTTGGCTTCCTGATAAAATCCGTTCAGTCCCTCGATCACCTTCCTCAGGGAATTTCCCTGGTTGGTGCCATAGAACGTATAAACGATATCACCGTCCGTATCCATAATTAGTATCTTGGTCGTCGTGGAACCGGAGTCAATACCCAGAAAGCATTCGATATTTTTCTTCGAACCGAGTTCTGCCCGATTTAAAGGTTTTATCTTCCGGTTCTCTTTCCAGGACTGATATTCCTCTTCATTCGCGAATAAAGCAGGCAATACATCTTTCCGTTTATGATCCTTTATTCCCAACTTTTGTATCAGCAAGGATATGTCTTCGATAGTCTCTCCCTCCCGGTTATAAAGGGCTGTTCCCCATGCCGGAAAATACTCACTGTTTGTCGGGACGATCAGATCTGCTTCATCCAGGTTCAGTAGTTCGACAAAAGAGTCTCGTAGTGCAGGGATAAACGTCAGCGGACCGCCTATACAAAGTATCTTCGGTTGTATATCACATCCTCGGGCAAGCGTAGTCACACTTTGCACGGCGACAGTCCGCAAGATTGACATGGATATATCAGGAACCGGCACGTTGCGGGAGATAAGGTTTTGTACGTCCGTTTTCGCAAATACACCGCAACGGGAAGCTACCGGGTATAACTTTTCATACTTCAGCGCCTGACGCCCCAGTTCTTCGACAGGAATATTCATCAGGTCGGCCATCTGGTCGATAAAAGCTCCCGTTCCACCAGCACAGCTTCCGTTCATACGGATATCCGGTTGTTTTCCGTCTTTAAAGAATACCATTTTGGCATCTTCACCACCCAGATCTATCAGCGTATGTGTGTCCGGATATTCTTTATCTACTACTTCTATAGATGCAACGACTTCCTGAACAAAAGGAATCCCTGTCCGTTCGGATATCCCCATGCCAGCCGATCCCGTAATGGCTATCGTAAACCGGCAATCAGGGAACAGGGAAGTGACAGTATTCAGTTCTTCAACAAATAAGGTATTAAAATCGGCCTTATGACGTCTGTAAACTTTGTAAATGATTTCATTCCGGTCATTCAAAACAACAACTTTCAATGTAGTGGAACCGACATCGATCCCGATACTACAAACAGTATTTGGTTTCATATTAAAACGATTATAATAAATCTATACGATAATCTAAATTGAGGGCTATATTATTAGTGGTTACCCTGGTATTATATATATGTAGCAGGTAGAAACTTATGGTCTCAACCCGCTAAAGATCAAATCAATCACACGCTTCTTATGTTCCGCCAGTATTTCGTTATACTCACTTTCCGACCTGTCTGCCACCCGGATGGCCAATCCCCTGAACATAAACGGGAATACACATAACGACAAGATATTTAAGCCCAGGTCGATTGCCGGAATATCCTTTATCGTTCCCTTTTTCACTTCCTCAGCTATCCTTTCGGACAATCTTGTAAATATTGCCAGAGGATCACGTTCCAGCAACTTCCTGATCAAAGTATCGGGACTCTGATTGACTTCATTCAGGATAAAAATAGGAATCTGAGGATATTCGGACAATATCTCATAATAGGTACTTATCCATGCTTCTACCATATCGTAGAATGGCATATCCGATGTCAAAGTTGCGGAAACACGTTTAAAGAGAATTTCAAATGCTTCGTCGAATATTATCTCGAAAAGATTATACTTCGACTCAAAATAATATTTTATGTGGGCAACATTAGTACCTGAAGCTGCCGCTATATCGCGGATACTGGTTCCGGCATAGCCATTTTTAATAAATAAGTCACGGGCTACATTCAATATCCGGTCACTTACATCCGATGTCGATTGCTTTTTCACCATACTAATTTAAACGATTGTTTAAGCAAACTTAAACGATCGTTTAAACGTGACAAAACATTTACTGTTAATAATCATCAACGCTATGACCAAACGTATCTATCTAAATACCTAACAGTTATACAGACGTATTGATTATTGCTGCACCCCTGATTTATACCTGTATCTAAAATATTTACTGTTTCACCATATCTCTGTCGATACCGAATTTCTCATCCGTCTGACATTTTCCGGCAGGTTCCACATGGACTAAAATATCATATACATTGTCTATCGAGTCTTCTATACTCTTCTCTACTTCATCAGCAATCTCATGGGCACGCATTAAAGTCATTTGCGGGTCTACTTCTATATCAAGCGTAATCAGATACAGATTGCCTACCATTCTCGACCGGACACGATGCGGATTACCTGCACCGGGAACTTTCTCCACAGCTTCAAATATCTTATTATATACGTTGACATCTTTCACTCCATCCATCAGTTCGACATTGGAATCCATAAAGATACCGATAGACGATTTGATGATAAAGAGGCTGATCACCAACCCTGTAATCGAATCGAGTATAGGCAACTTAAATATAAATGTAAATATCAACCCCAACAGGACGCCGCATGAAATAACCACATCATTACGCATATTGACAGCATTCGCGATCAGCATGGAACTATTGATTTTCTTTCCTTGTTTATATTGATAAGTAGACAACAAAAGTTTACCGACAATAGAAAAGACCGTAACATAGATGGCAATAGCGGATGGAATCTCTTTCGTTTCGTCCGAAAAGATACTTTCAACCGACGACACCAACATCTGTGCGCCTGCATAAAAGATCACCAACGAAAGCACCTTAGTGGCAATGCTCTCCGCTTTCTCATAACCGAACACATATTTCTTGGAAGGCGGCTTGTTCATCAAACGTGCCGTAAAGATCATAACAACAGATATAACCACATCGGTTGCGGAATCAATACCATCCCCTATTACAGCCAAACTCCCCGACAACAAGCCGACAACAATTTTGGATACGGACAGTATCGCGTTGCCTATCGTACTTACCCATGAAGTTCTTATCAAGATTTTCTCCCGTGACATATTATTATTGTAAAAATGAGTGGTAAAAGTAATCATTTTTAGTGATCTCACAAGATTCTCCGGACTATGTCCTCACAGCAAAAACAGTTTGTCCGCACAGCAAAGTCCGAATCATTCCTATCCCCTACTTTTGCCAACAGATATAAAACCTATAAACAAAGAAGTAATATGAAGAAAAGAAAAATCGGTGCAGCAGGACTGGAGGTCTCGGCTGTAGGTTACGGATGTATGGGGTTAAGTCATGGTTACGGCGAAACTCCGGAGAAAGACGAGGCTATTGCTTTAATGAGAAATGCCTATGAATTGGGATGTAATTTCTTTGATACGGCAGAAGCCTATGGCGCCGGAGAAAATGAGAAACTGGTGGGTGAAGGCATTGCACCGATCCGGCAAAATATCATTCTGGCTACGAAGTTCAGAATTTATCCGGATGAAGAGGTTTCTACGATGCCCCAATTGATGAAGGCAGTGGAATCGCATCTGGATGCGTCGCTAAAACGCCTCAAAACGGATTATGTCGATCTTTATTATCAGCACCGTGTCAGCAAACAGATCCCGGTAGAAGCGATTGCCTGGTGTATGGGCGAACTGATAAAGAAAGGGAAGATACGGGGCTGGGGACAATCGCAATCCACTGCCGAACAAATCCGTCTGGCACATGCCGTCACACCCATGACAGCCGTGCAAAGCGAGTATTCCATGATGGAACGCACATTCGAGAAAGAAGTCATTCCTGCATGTGGAGAGTTAGGGATTGGTTTTGTTCCGTTCAGTCCGCTGGGCAGTGGTTTCCTGAGTGGGAAATATACTCCTGCACAAGAATATAAAGGTGACGATGTGCGCCGGGTAATTACCCGTTTCGAGAAAGAAAATATGGTAGCCAACCAACCGTTACTCGATCTGCTTCATCTGTTTGCACAGGAGAAAAATGCGACTCCGGCTCAGATATCTCTCGCCTGGATGCTGCATAAATATAAATTCCTTGTTCCGATCCCCGGTTCACGTAAACCGGAACGTATCGCAGAGAACCTGCATGCAGCCGATCTCGAACTAACTCCCGAAGAGTTTAACCGGATCGAGGCGAAACTCGCCAATATTGAGATCCACGGTAACCGGACAGACGAAGATATTGCCAGGCTTTACCAATAAAACTTAGTACAAATTCCTCCTTTTGCGGATAAAATCGTATTTTCGCCTTCAAACAATAATAGATATGGAAGACAGACATTTCATCAACTACTCCAACATCTTTCTCAATATGAAAGTCAGTGAGGACACGATATGCGACCTCGGCATACCGGAACATTGCCTGCTTTATGTTTATTCCGGTCAGGTCGATTTCCGGGAAGACAACCATTCCATTATAGTTAGTGCCGGGGAATGTGCCTTTATCCGCAAAGGGCATCGGATAAAAATGACTAAATACAGTGATAAGAAAACACAGGTCTATCAATCCATCCTTCTGAATTTCCCCCGAAAATTCCTGTTGGAATATTACCGCCATCAGGGTAAAGATAAATTTCCGGAAACAGCCAGACGGAGCAAGACAAGTATCCTGAAAATACCTTCACGCCCGGATGTCACGAGTTTGTTTGAGTCCATCTTCCCCTATTTCAGTTCATCCGACACACCCGATAAGGAGTGGCTGGATATGAAACTGAAAGAAGGATTATATGTCGTACTGAAATCCAATGCCAATGTTTACGCCTCCTTATTCGATTTTACCGAACCCTGGAAAATAGACTTAATGGGGTTCATGGAGGAAAACTATATGTACGACCTGTCTATAGAAGAACTGGCGACATACACCGGACGAAGTCTGACAGGCTTTAAGAATGACTTCCGGAAGGTAAGCGAACTTACTCCGCAGAAATGGATCATCAGGCGACGGCTGGAAACTGCCCACGAGTTGATTGCCAAGCAACATTATAAAGTCAGCGAGGCAATGACGAATGTCGGTTTCAAGAACCTGTCACATTTTTCAAGAATTTATAAGGAGGCTTACGGACTGGCTCCCAGCCTTAATGCAATATAAAAGTCCGAGATTTCCCTCAATCTGTAATATTGGTACTTAAAACCGTAATTCGTATAGAATCAGGAGCCTGTACACACTCTATCTTTGCAAAAACGATTTACAAACATAGGTGAAGTTATCAAACAATAAATAGAAAATGGAACAAAGTAAAACTATTTCAGCCCCACAAAGTCGAATCCATGTTTTGGATGCATTGAGAGGATTTGCATTACTAGGTGTTATACTCATGCATATGCTGCAACATTTTGGAGTCTTTTCCGGTGCACCGACTTCGGAGCCGCAATTTCCAATACTGGACACTGCCATCCAATGGCTCTCACAACATGTAATAATGGGCAAATTTATTAATATTTTCGCCTTCCTTTTCGGATTAAGTTTTTTCATACAAATGGACCGGGGAGCAAAAAAAGGTATCGATTTCAGAAAACGTTTTATCTGGCGTATGGTTATCCTTTTTGCGATAGGTATCGTTGGAAACAGTTTTTTCACAGCCGATATTTTACCTATATATGCTGCTTTTGGAGTTATCATGGTACTGTTGTTCCCTCTTAAAAATTGGATATTGATTGTTATAGCCATACTTCTGCTAATAGGTACACCCCGTATTATCGCAACAAATTACGAGCGCACAGTAAAAACCGAACAAACGGAAAATATTCCACAACAATCAATATCTAACGAATCGAACAAAAACAGGCAGGCCACTCCCAACCCGATAACGGAAAGGCCGTCGTTCCTTAAATCGGCAAAAAGAAACTTAACCACCGGATTTGTAGGTAAACTAAATTATCAATTTGGATTGAACGGACGCGGATATGTTACGATGGCTCTTTTCATTTTGGGACTGATCGTAGGACGTTTACGCTTTTTTGAGGAAGTAGAAACTCATAAAAGAAGAAACGTACTGCTTTTTGCCGTATTTACCCTTACTTGCTTTCTTGTCAGCCTGATCCCATTGCAAGAAGTTACATTCAGGATGCTCATGTCTGGAGTTGAACTGTCTCCTTTCATGCTGGTATCTATGGCGCTCAAAGATATACAGTCTGTCTTGTTTTCCGGGGCCTTGGCATTAGGATTCATTATTCTATGTCAGACAAACGGGATAGGAAAATACCTGAATACGATTATTCCTTATGGCCGTATGGGATTGACAAACTACGTGGCACAAAGTATTGTGGGAGGAACTATGTTCTCAATGTGGGGCTTAGGAGCCGTATTTGGCAGTTGGGGAATAACAGAGGTCTTTGTATTAGGTCTGGCTGTATATATTATTCAAGCGATATTCAGTAAATATTGGTTGAAATACTTTCTATACGGTCCTTTAGAATGGTTTTGGCGTTCGGCTACCTATCTGAAAATACAACCATTCAGAAAAAAAGAATAACTCCGTTCCAAGCGTAACATATATAATCATAACAACCTGCTTTATTATTTAAAGGTAAAGCAGGTTTCTGAAATTTTCAGGCTATAACGTGACACATCGATACATATTTGAACTAACACCGGCAAACAAATATCTGTTTCTCCGAATCATCATTAAATGCTTCCCCGTCAAATCCTCCGTATTTGTGAATAATATTAAAACCGTTCCATTCCAAATATGAATCCAATTCTTGCGGAAAAAACATTCTCATATCCAGATTTTGAATCGAATTGAACTTGCCATTAATAAAGTAATGCCATTCGATTCGATTGATCTGAGTCGTATTTTCATATCGCATTGTCTGCTTTATCAATACTTCTCTTCCATCGTCTGTTGTATAAGCAGCAATTTCCATCGGTTCTTTTTCGCCTTCTACGATATAACGAATATTCGGATTAAAGCAATCCAACAGAAATAAACCTCCGTCTTTGAGATGATTTTTAACGACACTGAATGCCTTAAATAAATCTTCATTTTTATATAAATGATGGATTGAATTAAATGGAATAAAAATAAGGTCGTATTTTTCCTGTAAATTCAAAGTCCTGATATCTGCTTCAATAAAAGGAATTTCCAATCCTGCTTCGGATGCTTTAATCTTTGCCTGGTCAAGCATTGAAGAAGTATAATCAACCCCGGTAATATCATACCCGTCCTGTGCTATTGGAACAGTAAGTCTGCCTGTGCCGCAACAAAGTTCGAGTATTCGGGTATCCTTACCTTTCAGCAGCCACCGTTTATAAAATTGCAAATCAGTCAGACCGGTATTCATGCCATCATAAATATTTGCATCATAAATTAAATCACCAACTTTATAATCACTATTCATTTATGTCCTCCAAGATTTATTGTTTTATGTTTTATCGATTTGACTTAAGCGATTGTAATTTTACAGTGCTGTACTGTCAAATGACTCGGCATAAAATTAGTGCTTTATTTCAAAATCCCCATAAATTAATACATTGATAACTCTCAAGCATATACTTCACCCACCCCTGAAGCCAGGACAGCGGTTGGAGAGTCAGACTTTACTAGATCACTTTTCATTTAATTTTGCGTAAATATCAATGCTTATATACTTACCATTCTTGATTTCACATTCTTTCATTGTTCCTTCATAAGTAAAGTCAAGCATCTTTAATGATTTTATACAGTTTGAATTTTCCGTATCCACAAATCCTTCGATTCTATGCAAATTCAGCTTTTTAAAGCCGAAATTACATATCAAAGGAAAGGCTTCCTGCATTATTCCCTGTCCCCAAAAGTCAGGCAATAACCAAAATCCAATTTCGGCCTTCTTATGTTCTTTCGATAAACCGTTAAGACCGCCTGCACCGTAAAAAGTGGTATTGTCTGACGAACAAATCGCCCACCAAATTCCTGTTTTGTTTCTTACAAGGTCTGCAAACCAATTCATTTGTTCTTCGGTCGCTTCCAAACTATCAAAACTGATTCCATAATATTTAATAACATCAGAATGAGATAGTCCTTTGTATACATTTTCGACATCGCTTTTTATAAACTGTCTAAGTAGGAGTCTATTAGTTTTAATTATTGGAAAATCTGTCATTATTATTTTGTTTTTATTACCACTCTGCTCAAAACCAATGTGTAATTCTATCCGTTCCTTGGATAGTTTCATCTATTATCGTTTCATATTAGGTAAAGATACGGTTAAAAAGACGAGAATGTCAAAACACGACCGGAATAATTATCTCTTACTATGACGTTCACCATATTATTCTGCCGAATTGCAGCACATCAAAATCAGTAAAATTGGTACAAACATCCCACTTATCGTTACAACAACTTCTACAGGTCTTGGTAACTTTGCATCAATAAAAACAAATAATTTCATCCTATAAATGAAATAGTAATGAACAAGATTCTTTTAATTTCAGTATTCACCATTTTAACACTCAATGTTATGGCACAAGAAAAAATAGTACAGACAGCAGGGCGCACCCAATTAGGCGAGTTCGCCCCCAAATTTGCAGAACTCAACGATGATGTCCTTTTCGGCGAAGTATGGAGTCGCACCGACAAACTTGGTCTGCGCGACCGTAGTTTAGTGACCATCACCTCCCTCATTAGCCAGGGTATCACCGACAATTCGCTCGTTTTCCATCTTCAGTCGGCAAAGAAGAACGGTATTACCCGCACCGAGATTGCCGAAATAATCACCCACATCGGTTTCTATGCCGGTTGGCCCAAAGCGTGGGCGGCATTCAATCTGGCCAAAGGCGTATGGGCGGAAGATTCTACCGGTGAAGATGCCAAGGCCGCTTTCCAACGCGAAATGATTTTCCCTATCGGCGAACCCAATACTGCATATGCACAGTACTTCATCGGTAACAGCTACCTTGCTCCCGTTTCCCGCGAAAAAGTATCGATAGCCAATGTTACTTTTGAACCTCGTTGCCGCAACAACTGGCACGTACACCGCGCAAAAAGCGGCGGCGGACAGATGCTCATCGGCGTAGCCGGACGCGGTTGGTATCAGGAAGAAGGCAAGCCGGCAGTGGAGATTCTGCCTGGCACAGTGATTCATATCCCTGCTAACGTCAAGCATTGGCACGGAGCTGCAGCCGACAGTTGGTTCGCTCATTTAGCATTCGAAATCCCCGGAGAGAATACTTCCAATGAATGGCTCGAACCGGTGACGGATGAAGAGTACAACAAACTCGAACAGAACAAGCAATAAATATATGGAACAATTAGATGTATTCGATTGCTCGAATGTGCTTATAGCGAGCTATTTCACTGACGACCGGGGATGTGCCCACGAAAACAGGGAGCATACGCTTATTTATCTGTGCTCCGGTGAACTGGAGATAGAAGAGCGTGGCAAGAAAACCGTGTTGCATCCGGGGGAGTGTGCTTTCATGCGGCGCGATAACCGGATGTGGTTGCAAAAAAAGGTCGAGGATGGGAAACCGTACCGTTCTGTCGTGTTGAAATTCTCAAGACCTTTTCTAAGAGAATTTTATCAGACTCTTAACCGGCAACAAATTCCGACTGATTCTAAACGCGATAAAGTAAGTCTGCGTATATTACCAGGTAACAGACCGGACATTCGTTCACTGTTCGAATCCATCATACCCTATTTCGATGCAGGCGAAAAACCGTCTGAAGATGTACTGAGGTTAAAAATGACTGAGGGAGTATATGTACTACTCAATACCGACAGGAACCTTTACGCCTCGTTGTTCGATTTTGTGGAACCGTGGAAAATAGACATTCTCGACTATCTGAATAAAAATTATATGTGCGACCTTTCGATGGATGAAATTGCAAGTTATACGGGACGTAGCTTGGCGACTTTCAAACGAGACTTCGCCAAAATCAGTGACCTGACACCACAGAAATGGATTATCAGACGTCGCCTGGAGGCTGCACATGATTTGATAAAATCAGGTAGAAAAAAAGTGACGGAAGCCTGTTTCGATGTGGGTTTCAAAAACCTGTCTCATTTCTCCAAAATATATAAGGAAACGTATGGGGTTGCCCCATCATGGTAAAAAACAGAGATGTATTTTCGTAAAACACGACTTAACTAAATGAACTTTATAACAAACCCTTTTGAGCCTCGCAGCAAAGTCGTTGCGAGGCTCTCTTTTTACCTTTGCCTACAGAACATTAAAACAAAAAATTATGAAAAAAAACAATCAAATGAATCTCAGCCGTCGCGGATTTCTCAAGACGGCAACCTTAACAGGAGTAGCATTGACCATGCCCACCGGACTGGATAAAGTCTTTGCAGCGGAAACAAAACAGACGGCAGTCTCCGTTAACGACTGTGATGCCGCTCATATTACGGGACATCGTATATTGGGTACGGGGAAAGCGGCTTTCGAGGTATCGACACTCGGCTTTGGTGTAATGGGTATGACTTACAACCGCAGCCAGCATCCGGACAAAAAACAGTGCATCCGATTGTTGCATGAAGCGGTGGATCGGGGTATAACACTCTTCGACACGGCTATCATCTATGGGCCGTTGACTAACGAAAATCTAGCCGGAGAAGCATTGTCCGAATTCAAAAACCGGATCAACGTAACGACTAAATTCGGACATGAAGTTATCGACGGGAAAGCCACGGGTCGTCAGAACAGCCGACCGGAGACTATTCGTCGCTATTGCGAAGAGTCGCTCCGTCGCCTCCGGCTCGAATCGCTTCCCATGTTTTACCAGCACCGCTCTGATCCGGATACACCGGCGGAAGAAGTGGCATCGACCATTGCCGACCTGATGAAAGAGGGCAAGGTACAACACTGGGGCATGTGCGAAGTCAGTGCCGAGACCATCCGTAAAGCTCATGCTGTTTGCCCGTTGACGGCTATACAAAGCGAGTATCATCTGATGTACCGGTTGGTAGAGGAAAACGGAGTGCTCGATACCTGTCGGGAGTTGGGGATCGGCTTTGTTCCGTACAGCCCGCTGAACCGTGGATTTTTGGGTGGCTGCATCAATGAATACACGGTTTTCGATGTAAACAACGACAACCGCCAAACCCTGCCACGCTTTCAACCGGAAGCGATGCGTGCGAATACCCGTATCGTGAATGTGCTTCAAGCCTTCGGCCGCACACGAGGCATGACTTCGGCACAAGTGGCACTCGGCTGGTTACTTCAGAAAGCACCGTGGATCGTCCCCATCCCCGGAACAACGAAACTTGCGCATCTGGAAGAGAACCTGCGCACGCAGGAATTTACTCTTTCACCCGAAGAATGGAAAGAGCTGGAGGATGCAGTAGCCGCTATTCCCGTTGTCGGAGACCGATACAATGCCGAGCAACAACGTCAGGTAGGCCGCTAAAGAATCAATCCAGCAAGACTTCTCAAACTTTCAGCATTGGAATAATTGTTTAATTATAAAAATAAGAATCATATGAAAAAGTACCTGTATCTACTGTTTGCCACTTTTATAGCGGTAGGATTAAATGCATGTTCTCCCGATGATAATGAGCCGGACAACCCACAGACCGAGACTCCGGAAACACCCGACAATCCGAATCCGACCCCAACGGGCAAGACACTGATTGTATATTACAGCTACACGAATAATGTACATTCTATTATCAACGATCTGCAGACGCAAATAGAAGCCGATGTAGTAAGGGTTGAACCTACCGAAAAAGGGATAGACTATGCCGCCAACAATTATGCGATTGGCAGTGCATTGATTCAGGCAATCCGGGATAATCCGAACGATGCGAATTCTTATCCATCTATTGAAACGACAATTGATAACCTGTCCGATTATGACAGAATCATCATAGGCGCACCTCTCTGGTGGAGCAATATGGCTGCGCCCCTGCAAACATTCCTATTTCAATACGGCAGTCAGATGGAAGGTAAAAACATCGGTCTGATCGTATCGAGTGCAAGCAGCGGAATCAACGGTGTCGAGTCCGATGCCAAACGGCTCATTCCGGGCGGAAACTTCCTCACACCAAGCCTATGGATACGTTCATCTCAAACATCCAACTGTCACTTGATGATTGCCGACTGGCTGAATGAGATCAATTAAACAGCAGATAATGATAACACCTCTTTTTATGGGCGATATCGGCATGCAGGAAGTGCAGCGAGCAGCAATTGCACAGTTGGAAAATCCTCTTCCCGTGCAAGACGCTCTGTTCTTTAAATGACAGTGTCTTGTCATGCCGATGAAAATGTTTTGCCATAGTAATGGCAAGAGTCTGCCAAAGGCATGGCAGAGCTCTGCCACTACGATGGCAGTGGCCTGCCAAGCCTATGGCAAAATCCTTTTCCCGTTACTACCAGGCATAATCTTCTACATAGGCATCAAACTTCGGTGGTTCATCAATTCCACATCGTACCAGAATGTGCTGTATCTCTTTTTGTTCGGCAGGAGAAAGTAAACGTTCGCCTTTACGAACCCGATAGTAAGTTCTTTCACTGAAAAGGTTTCTCAAACGAGAGATGACGCTTTTCATCTGTACGTAAGGCAGGTTATCCAACAAACGTGTAAAGCCTTTGGCATAAATTACTTTCACGTCAGGACGATAATGCGGACACTCTCCCTCCAGTGTAACCTGGTATTTGGGACTAATAATCATCCAACGCTCGACGCTGTCCGAAATATCCTGTTCTGCTAACTGTCGCAAACAAGTAGAGGCTTTGGGGCACTCCCGTTTAAGGCATAAAGCATAGTTGAAGGGAATTTCCGGGAAAAGATGTTTTTCTTCCATACTAGTGATAAGTCTTGAGTTCAAGTTATAAATGCAACTTTTTGGTACAGGATTAATAGCTGCATAA
>ENA-OWPN01001471-OWPN01001471.1-human-gut-metagenome-genome-assembly--contig:-NODE-1471-length-21045-cov-4.098618_pt1 | contig 21045 bp, 21 predicted proteins | sample MGYA00248266_ERZ651850 | MGnify/ENA primary metagenome ERZ651850 (study PRJEB26924, sample SAMEA4378296) | human gut metagenome | biome: human gut; feature: human-associated habitat; material: faeces... | reverse complement strand
ACATAATTGTAAATGTTAAAGTAACTGCATACTGTCCGAATACTGCGAATGGAATTGCAAGACCCATTGCTGCTCCGACACCATCTGCTGTTGCTTCCATGTTCATAGAAACTGCGAATACAGTTGCCATGATACCACCCAGAATAGCGTTAGGCGGCTGTGCTCCACCGATTGGCATACTACCAATCTGAATCAACTGATAAGCACCACCAACGACAACACCCAGCTGGAAGTTTCCAAGGATTGCGCCGATAATCGGACACAATACGATTGGCTGATACAAAGATTCCAAGAAGCTGAACTGATCAATACCCATAATGAATGCCACTACGAATACCAGTAAAGCCTGAATAATATTTACATCCATGTTGTTTCTCCTTTCAAATTATTAAAGATTACATTAACAAATTATTATTTGAATAATTCATACAATACATCATATAGGTAAGAATAACCGTTATAAGAAAGGAGAAATCGAATTCCGATGAAAAGTCACCTATGTTAGCTACGTGTTCGCAACCGATGATTTCATTATTGCAATTCCGCAGCTGACATTGTATGGTTTATATGAAGAAAGCAGTTGGAAGGTGTAAGCATGAGAGGGAAAGCAATCGGTATAAAAAAAGCAAACGGTATGGGCAGTGTATACAAGCTGCAGGGAAACAGGAGAAAGCCCTGGGTCGCATGCGTAACCGTCGCCTATCAGCGTAAGGATGGTGCACGGCATCAGAAGCGGAAAATCATCGGCTATTATGAAACGGAGGAAATGGCAGAGTTTTCTCTCTGGAATTATAATAAGAATCCTGTTCTGTTTGCGGAAATCGAAAAGCTTGGAACGATCACTTTTGAAAATGTATATATGGAATGGTCTTCAACGAAATATAAAAATATATCACAGACTGCAATCAATGGCTACAAGGCAGCCTATGCTCGCTGCTCCAGTATATGGAATGTCCGCATGACAGATTTAAAAGCCATGCATTTTCAAAGAATCATGGATGAAAGCACCCTTTCCTTATCCAGTGACTTGAAGCTGCGCTCTTTGATGATGCTGGTATGTGAATATGCGGTGCAGAATGATATCATCCAGAAAAATTACGCAAAATACGTGATCATCAATCGAAAAGAGGATCATCCGGAGATACATAAACCCTTTACAGAATGGGAAATTGAGCAGTTGTTTGATCACGATAACATTCCATTTGTAGATACGGTACTGATTATGATTTATACCGGGTTCCGGGTAGGCGAGCTCTTTAATATACGCAGAGAGGACGTCGATGTACAGAATATGACCATACGGGGCGGTAGTAAAACCGAGGCCGGTAAAAACAGACTAGTACCGGTGCATGAAAAGATTCAGAAGTATGTTATGGATTATTATCTGCAAAATTATGAATATTTGATCAGTGATACGGATACAGGGAAAAAATTCAATTACCATATGTATCGGAACCAGTATTTTGATAAGATCATGGACATGCTGGATATGGAGCACCTTCCCCATGACTGCCGGCATACGTTTGCGACACGGCTCAGCAACTATGGCGCAAACAGCACTTGTATAAAGAAGCTGATCGGACATAGCTCATATGCCACTACGGAAAAAATTTATACCCATAAGGATGTTGCGCAGCTTCGCCGTGCGATATCCACTCTGAAATGATGATAGCTACGTGTTAGCTACAGTATGAAATCGAATGCTTAAATGGAACTGCTGAAGGAAAAAAGGTCAGGGTGCTGCTAATCGCGGGTATCCTGACCAAATTTATGCAAAAGGGGCTTTACATTCTCTGATTCATACATCTTTTCCTGAAAAAAAGACAGTTCATAAGAACCATCTCAGTTAATGTTAATCTTTATTCTTTGCCATATTCTGTAACTGCAGGCGGATTTCTCTTCTGCGGATACCTGCCTGATATTCCTGCTTTTCTTCTTCAGTATCACAAATCAATGCAGGAACAGTGGCAGGACGGTCTTCATCATCGAGAGCTACCTCTGTCAGGTAGGCAGTGTTGACGAGCCGTCGCACACCGTCACGGTTTTCCACATAGCTGTCAACGCGGATTTCCATTGAAGTATTACCCACATAAGTAACCTTGCCATGCAGTACCATCAGCTCATTCAGATGGACTGCTTCCTTAAAATTGAGGCTGTCGATAGAAGCTGTGGTAATGTTACGGTTACAATGCCTTCTGGCAACCACACCGGCCAGTACATCAATCCACTCCGCAAGCTGCCCGCCAAACAGACGTCCACTGCCATTCAAATGATTTGCCATGACCAGCTGCACCTGTTCTGCTTCAGATTCACATACCTTCTTTGCTTTTCGCTCCATTATATCACTTCCTTTATATGTTATATTTTACCATATCATATAAGGAAAGGGCAGAGCTTTTTGCATCAGATAATCGTATCAATCAATCCATAGGCAAGTGCTTCCCCGGCATCCATATAACAATCGCGGTCACAGTCCTGCCGCAGTGTTTCTATATTCTGGTGTGTATTCTCGCTCAGTATGCTGTACAGGCGTTCCTTCAGCTTCTGTATATGCAATGCCGCAATCTCCATATCCTTTGCCTGCCCCTGCATACCGCCCATCGGCTGATGAATCATAATTTCACTATTCGATAAAGCACTCCGCTTTCCGCGTGTTCCTGCACTGAGGAGCACTGCTGCCATGCTGGCACAGATGCCCATGCAAATGGTACTTACATCACAGCGGATATATTTCATGATATCATAAATAGCCAGCCCTGCACTGACGCTGCCGCCCGGTGAATTGATATACATCTGAATAGGCTCATTGTTCATGCTGGACAGATACAGCAGCTGTGCGCATATGGAGCTTGACATCGCATCATCAATTTCTCCTGTCAGAATGATGATCCGCTCTTTCAGCAGGCAGGAGTACAGATCATACACCCGTTCACTGCTTGCATTTCTTTCTATAATTGTCGGTACAAAGACCATGCTATCACTCCCGTCTCTATACACAGTATGCTCGAAAGGCGGGATTTAATACTGCATGAGCAGCAGGATTCCATGTAATCGTTTACAAAACACGGTTGTTTGAAATCGTAAAAAAAGCCCGTTTTCAAAGGGGATTTCGCAATTTCTGGCGGATATCGTCAAAAATGGATAGAAGGCTGAAAAAAACGATAAGTGAAAAGATTCTCAATTGACATTTACCTATGAAATACGTATAATAAGAGTGTTAAAAGGAGGACTTTGAAGATGACAGTAAAAGTTGCTATTAATGGATTTGGACGTATTGGACGTCTTGCATTCAGACAGATGTTTGGAGCTGAAGGTTATGATGTAGTTGCAATCAACGACTTAACTTCTCCAAAAATGCTGGCTCACTTATTAAAATACGACTCTACACAGGGTACATACGCTAAAGCTGATACAGTAGTTGCTGGTGAAAACTCTATCACAGTTGATGGAAAGGAAATCACTATTTACGCTGAGGCTGATGCTAAAAACCTGCCTTGGGGAGAATTAGGTGTAGATGTTGTTCTGGAATGTACAGGATTCTATACTTCTAAAGCAAAAGCTTCTGCACACATTGAAGCTGGTGCTCGTAAGGTTGTTATCTCTGCACCTGCAGGAAACGATCTGCCTACTATCGTATTCAACACAAACCACGATATCCTGAAACCAGAAGACACAGTAATCTCTGCTGCTTCTTGTACTACAAACTGCTTAGCTCCTATGGCTGATGCGTTAAACAAATTAGCTCCTATCCAGAGCGGTATCATGTCTACAATCCACGCTTACACAGGTGATCAGATGACACTGGACGGACCTCAGAGAAAAGGCGATCTGCGTCGTTCCCGTGCTGCTGCAGTAAATATCGTTCCTAACTCTACTGGTGCTGCTAAGGCTATCGGTCTAGTTATTCCTGAACTGAACGGTAAACTGATTGGTTCTGCACAGCGTGTACCTACTCCTACAGGATCAACTACAATCTTAGTTGCTGTTGTTAAGGGTAAAGTAACAGTTGATGAAATCAACGCTGCTATGAAGGCTGCTGCTACTGAGTCTTTCGGATACAATACTGACGAAATCGTTTCCAGCGATGTTATCGGTATGCGTTACGGATCTCTGTTCGATGCTACTCAGACGATGGCTATCGAAATGGAAGACGGAAATACTCAGGTACAGGTTGTATCTTGGTATGACAACGAAAACTCTTACACTAGCCAGATGGTTAGAACAATCAAATACTTCTCTGAATTAGCTTAATTTTAGAAGGTAAAGAGTGTTATGAAAAAGAATCACAAATGTGGTTCTTTTTTTCTATTTATAGCCAAAAATATCAGTAGAGTTACGTAAGCTGTAACAGAATGCTGGATGCATGACTGATACGCATATTCCTACATGTAAAAATATTTCAACGGCAAGTAGCAATCATTCATGCTGGCTGTGAAGCGGAACTCTTTTTTTGTCGATTCCCGTTTTCCACGTTGTCTTGCTATCCATAGGCATGCTATAATTGTCATATCAATTATGGGGAGAAATGTATGGATAGAAAAAAACGAATCAGCAGAGTAGACGTACAGGTATCTATAGTGACAGCAGTTATTGTTATCACATCTTTCATCTGCGTCTACTTTTTTAATTATTATATAACCCATGAGGATATGATTAACAGTCTACAGGAGCGTGCGGAAAGCATATATGTTTATGTTGACGATTATGTAGATAAATCAACCTTTCATAATACAACGAAATTAAAAAAAGAGAATCCTGCTTATATTCGGATGAAGGAGAAGTTGAAGGAAGTAAAAGCAAGCACAAATGTACGCTATCTGTATACCGCGCAGAGGAATGAAAACGGGGAATATGTCTATTTGGTGGATGGTCTGCCATCTGACAGCGCTGATTTCCGCAATCCCGGTGATAAAATTGAACAGGAGATCATACCGGAGCTGCAGGCTGCTTTGAATGATAAAATCATTTTGCCAAACCAGATAAAAAATACGGAATGGGGGCCTATTTTTATATCCTATTTTCCGATTCATGAAAATGATAAGGTGGTGGGGGTGCTTGGGATTGAATTTGATGCCTCTCATCAATACCGTGCATTTCAGATGATACAAATCGGAACGCCGATTATCGCTGTGATTGCCTGTTTGATCGCTGTATGTATTGCTGTGCATTTATTTAAGCGCATTAGCAATCCCATGTATAAGGACATGGCGAATACAGATTTTTTAACCGGCTTGAAAAATCGAAATGCTTTTGAGCTTGATATTGAAAACAGACAGGATAAGAGGCTGGGAATATTGATTGCGGATTTAAACGGTTTAAAGAAAATCAATGATGAGCTAGGTCATCAGATAGGGGATGAGTATATAAGAAGGGCGGCTGTTATTCTTAGCAAATGTGCCAGTATTCATCCGGTATATCGGTTTGGCGGTGATGAATTTGTCATTCTCGTGAATGAGGGGAATGATAAAGCTATGAAGCTGCTGTGTGAAAGGATTCTTGCTTATACGCAAGCTGGTGCCAATGATTCTGCTTACGCTGTTTCTTTGTCAGTAGGCTTTGCGATATATGATCCCTGCGATGCATGCTCCATACAGGATGTATTCCAGCAGGCGGATGAACAAATGTATAAAATGAAAAATAAGATAAAAAAATGAGTAGAACCCTTTTCAAATATAAGAGAAAGGTGTAAACTATAACCACAGTTTTGAGTGAGGTGAATACCATGGCGTTGCGTACGAAGCTGAATACTAATGATGAAGGTGAAACAAACGGTCTTGATGAATTGGACGATCTGGATGCAGTCTATGTGGATGAACTGAAAAAATCCGGTTTGAGTGAGAATCTGATGGCCCAGTTTATGGATATTTCAAAGGCTTTGGAAAAGGAAAAAAGCGAGGGAAATGAGCGGTAGTATTGAAATCTGCGATATTCCCTGCTATACTAAAACAAGATAAACCAGTGACAAGGATGAGTACCGGCATATGTGTGGAAAACAGCGATTTCTGAATGGTGGAAGCAGAGACAAAGCAGGCTGGGAATGCCCCTTGGAGGGATTTTTCGATAATGTAGAAGAATACGTAGTTCGGCGTTAACGGTACAAGTGGAAAAGCATTTTTCAAATAGAGTGGAACCGCGCGGATACAGCGTCTCTATAATATAAGTGCTTTTTTTATTTATAAGGAGGAAATTATGATGAAATTATTTAATAGCATGAATCAGAAGGTGGAGGATTTTAAACCCCTGCATGAGCATGAGGTGCATATGTATGTATGCGGACCAACAGTATATAACTATCCCCATATTGGGAATGCCCGGCCCATCGTTGTATTCGATACGCTGAAGCGTACGTTTCAGGCGATCGGATACAACGTTAAAATGGTATCAAACTATACCGATGTTGATGATAAAATCATCAAGGTCGCTAAGGAATGTGGAGTAAGCGAAGCAGATATTACAGAGAAATTTATCGATGCATACAATAAGGATCGTTTATCCCTGCATGCCATGATGCCGGATGCGGCTCCCAGGGTAACGGAAACCATGGATGCGATTATTGCATTCATTAAGCTGTTGGTGGATAAAGGAAATGCGTATGAAATCGATGGCGATGTATATTTTAGAGTGAATAGCGTAGAGAGCTATGGAAAGCTGTCAAACCAGCAGGTAGAGGATTTGCTGGTAGGTGCGAGAATAGATGAAAACAGCAAGAAGGAGAATCCATTGGATTTCACCTTGTGGAAGAAGACGGAGGAGGGGATTCAATGGGATTCCCCGTGGTCTGTCGGACGTCCCGGCTGGCATACGGAATGTGTGGTCATGATCAATCAGGAGTTTCATGGTGAGCATACCATTGATATTCATGGTGGTGGAATGGATTTGAAATTTCCGCATCATGAAAACGAGATTGCACAATCAAGAGCTGCCTATGATTCACCAATTGCCAATTACTGGATTCATAACGGTATGGTGAATATTGATGGGGAGAAGATGTCAAAGAGTCTGGGTAATGTTATCTGGGCAAAGGATATGATTGCGAAAATCGGTGGCAATGTGCTGCGCTGGGTAATGCTGTCTGCACATTATCGTGCACCGTTAAATATCAATGAGGAAGCAATCGAAACGGCAAAGAAGGAGCTGAACCGTGTGGCTACTGCTATGAAGCAGGCATATGTAAAGCTTAATTTGGCAGATGTTGCGGTTGCGGAAGCATATGATGAGACACAGCTTGCGCCGTTTCTAGATGCAATGCAGGATGATCTGAATACGCCGAATGCATTTGCGGCAGTGTTTGAAACCGTTAAGGTGTTAAATCAGACACTGCGTCAGCGTGATGCGGATTTGAACGCTGTCGCAGCCCTTATTCATACATTGGAGAAAATGATGGAAGTGCTGGGAATCGATATTCCGCGCCTTACGATGTGTGAGGAGGATAAGCAGTTGCACAAGCTGTGGAAGGCAGCAGTGAAGGAAAAGGATTTCGCTACTGCCGATCAGTACCGTGCACAGTTGATAGAAAAAGGTATCCTGTAATGGATATTAAGGAATATAACGGAACATCACTTGCCTATATGGGGGATGCTGTCATGTCGCTGCTGGTCAGAGAGATGCTGCTGGCACAGGGCTGGCAGAAGTCTAAAATTCTGCAGAAGAAAAGCGAGTCATGGGTCAGTGCTAAGGCACAGGCATATTTCCTGATTCAGCTGAAGGAGCGTGAATTTTTCAGTGAGGAGGAGTATGCAATCGTTCTAAGGGGACGCAATACCCATTCCGCAAGTAAGGCGAAGAACGCAGATGTTACGACGTATCGTATGTCAACCGGTCTGGAGGCTTTGTTTGGCTGGCTGTACCTGACGCATCAGGAAGATCGCCTGCAGGCTTTGTGGGAGGAAATCCAGAAGATAGGAGAATATCAATGACGCAGTATGTATATGGAAAAAATGTAGTGAAGCAGCTTCTGCAGGATGGCAAAACCATCCATGAGGTTCTGATTCAGGAGGGTATCCGCGATACCGCGCTGGAAAATGAAATCCGTAAGAAGCAGATACCGGTTAAAGTTCTTGGTAGAAAAAAAATGGATCAGCTGCTGAACGGAAATCATCAGGGCATTGCTGCCAGTATTGATGATTATAAGACATGGGAGCTGGAGGAGCTGCTGGAAGCTATTCCGCAGGGAAAACAGCCGCTGCTTGTTATGCTGGATGGATTGGAGGATCCTCACAATCTGGGGGCAATTCTTCGTACCTGTGACTGCATTGGCGCAGATGGTGTCATTATCGGCAAGCATCGTAATGTACGTCTGACACCGACCGTTGCCAAGGTGAGTACCGGAGCCATTGATACGGTGAAGGTAAGCGTGGTTACCAATCTTGCACAGGCTATCAAATATCTGAAAAAGCAGGGATACTGGATTGTTGGTACAGATTTTGAAAACTCCCGCGATTATCGGGAGGGACAATACGATGTTCCACTTGTTTTGGTGATTGGCAGTGAAGGCTTTGGAATCAGCTCTCTTGTGAAAAAGAATTGTGATTATTGTGTCCGCCTGCCAATGGAGGGAAGCGTCAGCTCTTTGAATGCCTCCGTAGCCGCAGGAATTCTTCTCTATCAGATTCACGCAAAGCGCCACCCTCTGTAATATTCGCTTCCCTTACGGGGAGATAATATATGGAAGAAGTATACTATAATGATTATGAATTACTATATTTAATACGACAGAAAAACGATATGGCATTCGCGCTTCTTATGAAGAAATATGAGGAGATTGCGGTTATGCTGATGAAAAAATATAGCAGGACGTATAAAATCGGTATATCTGAGGATGATTATCTGCAAATGGCGAGAATAAAGCTGCTGCAGTCGATCAATGAATATCGCGAGGATCAGGAGGCCAGCTTTTACCATTACTTCTGTAATGTGTTTCATAATTTGCTGATTGATCTATATCGGCATTCTTTGCGGGAAAAGCATATTGTCTCTCTGGATTCCTGTATTCAGGAGGAGGAGGGAAGCTACTGTCTTCTGGATATTATGGAGAAGCCGAATGAGAGCTTTTATGTATCCTATGAATTTCAGCATCGTGTAAACAGCCGCAAGGAAACACTCAGCAGTCTGGAAAAAAGAATTCTGGATTTGCGTGCCCTTGGTTATACGTATCAGCAGATTGCCGACACTCTGCATATCAAGGCAAAGAAGGTTGACAATACGCTTCAAAAGATACGCAAGGATAAAGAGGGTGCAGAAAAGGCGTAACATACTTGCGATGTGGAAAAGCGAAGCATGGGAGGTAGGTGCATAAAGCAGGAATACCTGTCTTCGTTGGTGTTGTAAAACAGCAGATACAGCAAATATGCCGTATTTATCATCATTGCAGCATGGAATCGTGATGTTTTCACAGGCAATCCGGATAGGAATTGGAAATTAAATTGACGAAACCACTTCTTTATGATAAAGTAAATAGGCAAAGAAAGAGGTGTTCCTGATGAGCGATAAAGTCATATTAACCTGCACCGAATGTCTTTCTCGAAACTATACAACTACAAAAAACAAAAAAACGCATAATGAGCGTATCGAATTGATGAAGTTCTGCAAGAAATGCGGTAAGCATACACTTCACAAGGAAACGAAATAAGGAGGCTTTTTATGAAATGGTTCAGTATTAACGGGATTTTAACTGAAATGAAGAGAATACGCTGGCCAAAGGCAAAGGATCTTGCCCGCGACAGTGTAACAGTATTTGGATTTGTAGCATTCCTGGCCTTATTCTTTTTCCTGTGCCAGGTAGTATCATCCGGTTTCTTGAAGCTGATCGGAATCGTGTAGGAGGAAAAGCATGGCTGAGGAAAATAAAAAGCAGTGGTATGTGGTTAATACATATGCCGGACATGAGAATCGTGTAAAAGAAAATCTGCTGCGTCGTGTGGAATCCATGGGACTTCAGGATTATTTGTTCCGTGTGGTTGTCGCAGAAGAAAAAGAGATTGAATATAAGAATGGTAAGGAAGTTGAAAAGACGACCAATCTGTTCAGCGGATATCTGTTTGTTGAAATGATTATGACAGATGAAGCATGGTATATTGTACGTAATACGCCGGGTGTAACCGGATTTATCGGTTCCAGTGGTGGTGGTGCAAAGCCGTTTCCTGTCGCAGAGGAGGAAATGGAAAGCATCCTGCGCCGTCTGGGTATGAGTGAGCGTAAGGTACAGATTGATTTTGCGGTAGGAGACCGTGTGCGTATCCTTAGCGGAGCCTTTGCGAATGTGGAAGGAACGGTTGAGGAGCTGCATGAGGATTCTCAGACAGCAGTCGTGCTTACGATTCTGTTTGGTCGTGAAACACCAACAGAAATCGGCTATGGCGAGCTGGAGAAAGTAGAGCTGTAAGAATCTTAGCGATAAGATTCTTTTTTTTCGTTTACAGGAAGAAAAAGCAGTATCCCGGTTTTCAAAGTATAAGGAGCAGCTCTTACAGCTTGAAGTGGAGGCTCCATCATTTTTTTGCACCATATGGCAATGCAAACTTAAACTGAGTAATCTTTTACCAATAGTGTATGGCAATGCAAACGCAGCTGTTTGTTTTTTTGTATTATATGGAAATTCAAATGCTATTATCTGTTTCTTGGAAATCCTATGGAAACGCAAATTTAGCTATCATATGAAAATACGGAATGCGTTATTTGATTTTTCGTGCTTCATATGAAAATTCAGGCTCTGCTATCTGTGTATTCCTGGTAGCCTTCCACATTCTTATTTTGTCCGGTAAGTTTGCTTGAATAAGAATTCAAAAAACTGCTATCGTATGGTGTCACTGTATCTAAGCTGCATGGGTATCAGCGCATGACGATATAAAATCATTCCTGTATCATTGTGGAAAAAACTGACGGTTCCATGCATATGCAGCAGATTAAAAAATTATGCCTGTGACTGTGTGAAAGTGACAAAATTCGTCGCACAGAGTTCTTATAATAAAGGCAGGAAGTGATAAAAATGCGGGAACGGGCAGGATTTATCATAGGTATCAGTGGTGTTGTGCTTCTTCTCAAGCCGAATTTTGATCCGGAACAAATGGCGATGTATTTCAATTATCTTGTGGGAAATTACTGGCCAGCCATACTGATTATCGTCGGACTGCTCCTTGTCAACCCGAGGAAGAAGAAAACAAGAGGGAAAAGCAGATAGCCGCTACTTGACAAAACCAGTGCTTTCTATATCATTAAGGAGTAGAAAGCAGGTGGCTGTATGAAAAAAACATATTTAATAGATTTGGATGGAACGATGTATAGAGGCTCTCAGATCATAGAGGGCGCTAAGGAATTCATTGACGCTTTACTGAAAAACAATGAGAGCTTTGTCTTTTTGACAAACAATGCAAAAAGAACAAAACGGCAGAATGTGGAGCATATGGAGCGTATGGGCTTTACCGGTATACGGGAAGATCATTTCTTTACCTCCAGTATGGCTGCGGCAAGATATGCGGCTGCGCATTATGAGGGCAGAAATGCATGGTATATCGGACAGGATGGTCTGAAGGAGGCATTGGTGGATGCCGGCTTCACCATAGCGGAGGAAAATGTGGATTTGGTTTTTGTAGGACTGGATACAGAAGGAACCTATAATAAATATTCCAAGGCTCTGGATTTCCTTTTGCATGGGGCGAAACTGATTGGTACCAACAATGACCGGCTGCTTGCACAGCCTGGAGGCTTTGCGGTAGGAAACGGCTCTATTGTGGCAATGTTTGAATATGCGACAGGGCAGACTTCTCCGAAAATCGGGAAACCGCATGCACCGATTTTGGAGGAAGCGCTGAAGTACTTTCAACTGCGCAGAGAAGATGCTGTCATTTTGGGCGATAATCTGGAAACTGATATTCTTCTGGGCGTGGAGAATCATGTGGATACAATATTCGTGACCAGCGGTGTCCACCAGCGTGAGGATGTAGAAAAGCTGAACATCCATCCGACGCAAACGATCGATGATCTCAGAGAATTGATAGATAAATAAATTGTGTGAAAATGTGTTAGATTGAGCAAACTCCTTTTGAGAGCAGGGTGTTTGTGCTATACTGAGCATGTATAAGATTGTAGATAAAGGAGGACATACGTTATGTCATTGATTACCAATGTTCATGCCAGAGAAATTCTGGATTCTCGAGGAAATCCTACGATTGAAGTAGAAGTGGAAACAGCTTCCGGCTTTGTAGGACGCGCAATGGTTCCAAGTGGTGCATCCACAGGAGAAAGAGAAGCTCTGGAGCTGCGAGATGGTGACGCTTCCCGTTATGGCGGAAAGGGTGTTCTGCAGGCTGTGGAGAACGTTAACAATATTCTGATTGATGTGGTTCTGGGAATGGATGTTACTGACCAGGCCGGAATCGACAAGGCACTGATTGATGCCGATGGTACAAAGGATAAATCAAAATACGGAGCAAATGCAATTCTGGGTATCTCCCTGGCAGTCGCACATGCTGCCGCTGATTACTACGGATTACCGCTGTATCGCTATCTGGGCGGTATCAACGCAAAGACACTTCCGGTTCCTATGATGAATGTATTAAACGGTGGAAGTCACGCAGATTCTTCTGTGGATTTCCAGGAGTTTATGATTATGCCGGTCGGGGCAAAAAGCATTCGTGAAGCAATCCGTATGGGCGCTGAAACATTCCATGCTTTGAAAAAGGTATTAAAGAACAAGGGGCAGGTTACCGCTGTCGGTGATGAAGGTGGTTTTGCGCCAAACCTGGAGGATAATGAAGCACCTTTGAAATGTATTATGGAAGCGATTGAGGCGGCAGGCTTCAAGGCTGGTGAAGACATCTGCATCGCAATGGATGTTGCGGCAAGTGAATTCTATAATACGGAAACCAAAATGTACGATCTGACAAAATCCGGACAGGGCTCCAAGACAACGGACGAGATGGTTGCCTGGTATGATGAGCTTGTTGAAAAATATCCAATCATTTCAATCGAGGATGGTCTTGGTGAACGTGACTGGGATGGCTGGAAGAAGCTGACGGAGCATCTTGGTAAGAAAATTCAGTTAGTCGGAGATGATCTGTTTGTAACGAATCCTGCAATTTTGCAGGAAGGTATCGACAAAGATATCGCGAATTCCATTCTGATCAAGGTTAACCAGATTGGTACATTGACGGAAACCTTCGACGCTATGGAGCTTGCTAAGAAGCATGGCTACACTGCTGTCGTATCCCATAGAAGCGGTGAAACAGAGGATACAACCATTGCGGATATTGCAGTTGCATTCAATGCCGGTCAAATCAAGACAGGTTCTATGTCCAGAACAGATCGTATTGCGAAATACAATCAGCTGATCCGTATTGAGGAAGAGCTGGGCGATGTCGCAGTATTCAATGGAAAATCAGCATTCTATAACATCTTCAAGCACTAATCAGCATTCTACATAAGCAAAATGAAACGGGTATCCTGTCTGTTCCTACAGCGGGATGCCTTTTTATGTGCTGAGAAGGTATGTCAGGAATCATCTATTGTATGGAATATAAGAGGCTTTAGTAAGCTGAATAAGGTAAATTGGCTATTATTATAAAAGGGTAAGAGAGTGATTGTGGATGGTTGATGGAAGGATTGTTACCTCATACATGGTTATCGCTGTGAAATATCATGATATGAAGCCTGCTATAAGGTAACATGTTCCATTTCATACCGAGAATGCAGTAGGCACACCAGCATCAAGCGATGTAATTTTATACAGGATTGTTTGCTTCTATAGGACATCCATGCACAAACATCACAAGAAATACTTTCATTTCTATAATGATTTTCTATCATTTTTTGCGAAAATATATCGTATATAAAGTTTATCTAAATAAAACCGTGACCGGATTGACTATTTTCTCTAGAGGCATAAAATAGTGTCAGCAGATAAGCTCTGCGTACTTATAGAAATAGAGGGTGCGTCTATGTTAAAGAAAATAAAGCATCTGATACTAGGGGAATCTCTGCGCAGTGATGCGCTTGCACATGAAAAATTCAGTGTGTTATGGGGACTTCCCGTGCTGTCAAGTGATGCGATATCATCTGTTTCCTATGCTTGTGAAGAGATTCTGATGGTATTGATACCGGTTATGGGATTGGCCTCCTACGGGCCGTTGATGAAGGTTGGCTTTGCGATTGTATTTCTGCTGTTTATTCTGGTATTCTCCTATCGGCAGACAATCAACTGTTATCCGCAGGGAGGCGGCTCTTATATTGTAGCCAGTGACAATCTGGGAAAGGTGTTCGGTCTGATTGCGGCTTCTTCCCTAGCTATTGATTATGTGCTGACGGTTGCAGTCAGTGTATGTGCGGGAACAGCTGCGATTACATCTGCATTTCCCCAGCTGTTATCTGTCCGTACGGAAATTGCATTGCTGATTATCACGCTGCTTACGATTGGCAATCTGCGTGGTATGAAGGACAGCAGTATTCTGTTTGGGATTCCCACGTATCTTTTTGTATTTACAATACTCCTTATGATTCTGACCGGCTTTGTGAAGGTATTCGTTTTTCACGAGATTCCAAATCCTCCAGCAGCTGTCCCTGGCACTGTGGAAAACCTCAGTCTGCTTCTGTTCCTGAAGGCATTTTCAAGTGGGTGTACAGCGCTGACCGGAGTTGAGGCGGTCAGTGACGGTATTCCGAATTTTCGTGCGCCTGCCCAGAAAAATGCAAAGCGGGTGCTGTATCTGCTGGCTGTCCTGGTGTTTATCATCTTCCTGGGGATTTTATCCCTTGCTTCAGTGTATCATATTGTGCCTCATGCGAATGTGACGGTAATAGCTATGATTGCAGAGGAGGTATTTGGCAAAGGTACACTGCTGTTTTACCTAGTGCAGATCACCACTGCGATAATTTTGACGATGGCAGCCAATACTGCATTTGCTGATTTGCCCCTGCTGCTGTCTATCCTGGCAAGAGATGGCTTTGTGCCGAGACAGTTTCTGTCACGCGGCAGCCGTTTGAGCTTTTCCAATGGGATTTTATTGTTGTTTCTTCTGTCCGCAGCACTCGTTATTGCCTTTCATGCCTCCTCCCATCTGCTAATGCCGTTGTATGCAGTGGGTGTGTTTCTGTCATTTACTCTTTCACAGGCAGGGATGTTTGTACGCTGGATGAAGAGAAAGGAAGGAAACTGGCGGCATAAGGCAGTTATCAATGGTTCCGGTATGCTGATTACAGCCATAACCTGTGTGATTATTGCAGCTAGTAAATTTATGCATGGTGCATGGATCGTACTGCTCTGTATTCCTGTTCTGGTATATTTTATGGAACGGATTCACCGGCATTATGCATATGTCAAAGAAAGTCTGAAGATACGAAGCGACCAGGAACTGCAGCCCTGTGCTATACAGAGTGGTGGAAAAGTTATATTGCCGGTGGATTCTATCAATCGCAGCTTTCTGAAAGCATATCATTATGCCTGCTCCTTGCAGGTAAAGCAGATAGAATTTTACCATGTCAATACGAATGAGGAGGCGGCAATGAAATTACAGGCTGTGTATGAGCAGATGCAGTTGAATATTCCGCTGGTTATGGAGGAAGCTCCCTATCGCAATGTGAATGAAATGATATTACAGCATGTGAGAGCTGCCCAAAAGGATTTGAAGCCAAAGGAAAGTGTGACTGTGATTCTGCCGCAGTTTGTTATGAAAAAGAAACGGTTTCATGCCCTTCATAACCAGACCTCCATGCAGTTGAAGCTGCAGCTTAGTAAACTGCGCAATGTATCAGTTATCAGTGTTCCCTATATTATGTGACACGATGAAAAGCTGAAATCCTGTTGTACAGGAAAGGGAAGTTTGGTTTGTGGTTTCTTCTTTAAGGTATAAGGATAAAAGGCTTATAAGACATTGAGTATGTTGTTCTTCATGTTTCTCATATGCCCGTTCGTCGAAAAAGAACCTATTCTGTGAATATCTGTTTGTTATTCAGGCAGGATAATCTGGTATACATGACAAAAGGCTGAAGCCTCCTGAAGCAGTAAAAATAATATCTGGGATGCAAGAATTATTACATGGCTCAACATGTCTGTTATGTAAGTGGCAGAAAAAGAAACAATGGATTTACTTACTGAATTTGCCATATTGCATAGTGAATTATTATACGAAATGTATCAGGAAAATCGTCTTTTACAAAAAATAAATTGTTTTTTATGAAAGTGTTTGTTATAATGATTAGGAACGTATTGAGAAAGGAGGATTATTATGGGCATTTTAGACACCTTACTGATGATTGCAGCGGTCGTTTTAATAATACTCTCCTTATTGCAAAGCGGAAAATCTGACGGATTGGGAAGCGCCTTCGGTGGTAGCGAAGGTCTGAATCTGTTTGCCAATGTCAAGGAACGTGGCTCTGAAAAAGTCATGTCCAATGTCACCCTGGTTACAGGAGTCGTGTTTTTCGCACTTGTTATAATCATTCGTATTGTTAAGTAAGCAAGAAAGACCGTCTAAGGTCTTTTTTTAATGGTATAATAAATATATGGAAAAAGGAGGGCTGATAAGCTATGAATAAAAAAGAAGAATTGCTTGCGCTCATTCATGGAAACGGTTATCGGGGAATGCATGCTGCGCAGCTATCAAGAGCCCTGGATATGGAAGACAGTGCATCGTTCACGGAGCTGATGAAGCTATTGAATGAACTGGAAGCACAGCATATACTTGCCAGAGATGCAAAAGAACGTTATTTCACAAGTGAAGAGTTAGGTTATGTTAGCGGAACTCTGCGAATCAATCCGAAGGGATTTGGATTTGTAGAGACTGCGGAAAGCAGTTACTATATCGGAAGGGATCATCTAGGGCTTGGCATGGATCATGACACGGTGTATGCAAGAACCTGGACGAATAATGATAAGAGTGTTGAAGGAGAGGTTGTAGAGGTTCTGGAGCACAGTGTTAAGCAGCTTGTAGGAACTGTAAAAATCAAGGAAGGAAGAAAATATTTCCTGTCGGATGGATTTCTGAATTACCGCAAGGTGCGGGTGACCAATTTCGATGATTTCCGTCTGGTCAATGATTCCAAGGTATTATTGGGAATTGACAGCTATGGTACGGTTTTAAAGTGTCATATCATAAGGGAAATCGGATATAAATATGATCCCGGAATTGATATTTTATCCGTACTGTTGGAAAAGGATATCAATCCGCAGTTTCCTGAGGATGTCATGCAGGAGGTGCAGCAGATTCCGGAAACCATTCATGAGGATGAAATTACACAGCGTGAGGATTTCCGCAGGCTGTTGACAATAACCATTGACGGAGACGATGCAAAGGATCTGGATGATGCAATTTCTGTGGAAAAGCTGGATAATAACAAGGGCTATCGCCTGTATGTTCATATAGCGGATGTTTCCCATTATGTAAGAGCAGGCAGTGCAATCGATCGGGAAGCCTATGCCCGGGGAACCTCTGTGTATGTAGTGGATCGTGTTGTACCGATGCTGCCGCATGCATTATGCAATGGTATCTGTTCCCTGAATCCAAAGGTGGATCGTTTAACATTGACCTGCTGTATGGATATTGATAAAAAGGGAGAGGTTACCAATTACCGTATTGTTCCATCGGTTATCTGCAGTGATGAGAGAATGACCTACAAAAAGGTCAATGCGATTCTTGCAGGGGATGAAGGTGTACAGAATGAGTATCCACAGCTGTTGAAGCTGTGCCTGGATATGAAGGTATTAGCCGGTATTATCCGCCGTAGGAGAGAACGTCTTGGAGCGATTGACTTTGATACAAAGGAAGCAAAAATTCTTGTGGATGAAAAGGGGAATCCGACCGATATCGTCCTGCGGGAGCGTGGAGAGAGCGAGCGGATCATTGAGGATTTTATGATTGCCGCTAATGAATGTGTTGCGATGCACGTAAAATGGATGGAGGTTCCTTCCATGTACCGTATTCATGAGGCTCCGGAGGCGAAAAAAATGCAGGATTTCGCAAAAACGGCGAAGTCTTTGGGCTATACATTTCAGGGCGGTATTCAAAATGTGTATCCTGCACAGCTGCAGAATCTGTTAAATGAGGCAAGAGGGCAGGAAAACTATTCCGTGCTGTCAAGCTTTATGCTGCGGGCGATGCAGAAGGCTCGTTATGATAACCGCTGTATCGGACATTTTGGTCTGGCATTAAAAAATTATCTGCATTTCACTTCACCCATCCGGCGATATCCCGATCTGGTGGTGCATCGTATGCTGCGGCGTTATGTCTTTACTACCTGTGATGACGCACAGCGTATGGAACGTGATGAGCAATGGTGTGAAGCAGCTGCCAATCAGTCGAGTGAGCGGGAGCGCAATGCTGTTGATGCAGAACGTGAAGTCGATGACATGAAGAAGGCACAGTATATGGAACGCTATGTCGGTCAAAGCTTTGATGGCGTAGTCAGCGGGATTACGAAATTCGGCATGTTTGTGGAACTGAATAATACCGTTGAGGGGCTTGTGCATGTAACAACTCTTGACGATGATTTCTATCATTATGATGAAATGACAAAATCTCTGATAGGAGAGCATACTGCCAAGGTTTATAAAATGGGACAGAAGGTGCGTGTAAAATGCACCGGAGCGGATCGCTTCAAACGGGAAGTGGATTTTGAAATCGTAAAGAAGAAAAACAGACAGCGCAGAAAAGCAGCTCGTTAAGCTGTAGAGGGAAAGTGTATGAGGAAAGCATGGATCATTTTGGGGTGCTTGTTGCTGACAGGGGGATGCTCTGCAAAGGAAGTCAGTAAGCAAAACAAGACAGAAAAGGAAACACCGGTTGCTAAGAGTGAGGTGGCGGATGATATCCGTGATGTATCCTTTGTAGCCGTAGGCGATAATCTGATTCACGGGGCTATTTTCTATTACAATGCGAAGGAAGATGGTACCTATGATTTTAAGGATATCTATGAGCATACAAACAGCTATACACGCAAGGCGGATATTGCCTATATCAATCAGGAGACGATTTGCGGAGGTACCGAGCTGGGGCTGAGTCATTATCCATCCTTTAACGGGCCGTATGAGGTTCTGGATGCTGTTGCGGATGCCGGCTTTGACTGGATGGCAGCGTCCAGCAATCATACACTGGATGCAGGTACACAGGGGATTTTGAATCAACTGGAGTATATGAAAAAGCATCATCCGGATATCAAGGTTACCGGAAGTCATGCGACTAAGGAAGAAAGCGAGCAGTTGCAGGTGATTACACGCAATGATGTGCGCTTCGGGATTCTTGGCTATACGTATGGGTTAAACGGCTATGTGCTGCCCAAGGGAAAAGAGTTCATGATCGATTTGATTGATAAGGATAAAATAAGAAGTGATGTGGAAAAGCTGAAAAAGGTGAGTGATGTTCAGATTGTCAGCATGCACTGGGGAACAGAGTATTCTTTTGAACCTAATGAGGAACAAAAGGAGCTGGCACAGCTTCTGAGTGATCTGGGGGTGGATGTCATTATCGGTGAGCATCCGCATGTGATCCAGCCGATGGATTATGTAACCGGGAAAGACGGAAATAAAACGCTGGTCATTTACTCTCTTGGAAATTTCCTGTCTGCACAGGATGATCATGAGAATATGCTGGGCGGTATGGCCAGATGGACATTATCCTATAATAAGGCGAATGGTGATATCAGCTTCAAGAATGTGGAATTTCTTCCTACCGTTACACACATAGAAGGAAACTTTTCCTTTTTCCGTACATATGCTTTAAAGGATTATACAAATGAGCTGGCGGCGCGGCATACGCTGACAACACAGTATCAACAGGATAATACAAGAGAATATTACATCAGCCTTACAAATAAGGTTATGAATGATAAAGTGAAAATCGTATATTAGTAAAGGAGTACATGCATGGCAGGAAAGAAGATTATTGTATTCAACCGAAAAGCATCGCATGAGTATTTTCTGGAAGAACGTTTTGAGGCAGGCCTGGTTCTGCAGGGGACGGAGATTAAGTCAATCCGTCAGGGTCATGTGCAGATCCGGGATGCATATATCAGCTTTACAAATGATGAGGCATATGTGAAGGAGATGCATATTCTTGGCTATGCATTCGGTAATCGGTTCAATCATGATGAAACCAGAATCCGGAAGCTGCTGTTGCATAAGGAAGAAATACGCAAGCTGCAGCAGAAGGTGAAGCTGAAGGGCTACACGGTCATTCCGATTTCGGTGTATCTGGAAAAGGGGATGGCGAAGATGGAGATTGCGCTTGCCAAGGGAAAGGATCTTCATGATAAGCGGAATGCGCAGAAGGAAAAAGATGCCAAGCGGGAAATTGAAAAGGCGCTGAAGAATCAGTATTAACTGCTTATTCTATCAAAAAGACAAACGGCATTGTAGTTTACGGTATTTTGTGGTAAACTAACAATGCCTGAAAACCGGGGGTGTACTGGTTTCGACAGGGATATGTCTGGTACAGATTGCAGTCGAGTGGTTACGTAATAACCAATTAAATTTAAACGGAAAAACTAAATTAGCTAACCTTTTTGGTGCAAACCAGAGAGTAGCTTTCGCTGCTTAATAACCGACATAGGTTCGCAGCCGCCTCTGCATGCTTCTTCCTTGACCATGTGGATGTGCGCAAAAGACGCAAGGGATAAGGAATCCGGTCTGCCTGGGGCCGGGCTCACGAAAATCATTTCAGGCACATTCATCAGTGGCTGTTCATGACCGTCTGATGTCTTACTCTTCATGAACTAAACTGTAGAGGTCTGTACGTGGGGCTGTTTCTGGACAGGAGTTCGACTCTCCTCACCTCCACCAAATAAAAGTGCCAAGTTGGATGTCATCGAAAAAAAGCCGATAAATAAAGGCTTATTCGATGATTTGTCCAACTTTTTTATTTACCCATTCACCGTGGATGTCATCAGAATTTTATGAAAAATGAGCGATTTTTGGGTGCTGAAATTTAAAGAACTGTGCCAAGTTGGATGTCACCATGGTATCTAAGTTTGAGAAATTATGCTATGATGGATATAGAGATAAATAAGAATTTATAAGGAGTATGTAAAATGAAAAAAGAAAAAAGTGATTATAACAAATCATAT
>ENA-OWPN01001469-OWPN01001469.1-human-gut-metagenome-genome-assembly--contig:-NODE-1469-length-21070-cov-4.761409_pt1 | contig 21070 bp, 15 predicted proteins | sample MGYA00248266_ERZ651850 | MGnify/ENA primary metagenome ERZ651850 (study PRJEB26924, sample SAMEA4378296) | human gut metagenome | biome: human gut; feature: human-associated habitat; material: faeces... | reverse complement strand
GGTAGACAGAATATGCCTTTGAATTTTTAGCAAACATGAAGTTACATTCTCCTTTCAAATCTCATTTTATATGACTTTTGCAAGCTGTTAAGCTAACTTGTGGAACATATGCCGAACCTTATCTATACGGCTATTCGGGCGGCGGGGTTGGCAAATAAATTTACCAATAGCTGGCTGGTATCCTTTTAACTCTGTCAAGCAGACTCCCTGCCCATTTGTGAAATAAGTTAAATCGTTCCTGTATTCTTGAATACATCTAGCAGGGATTTCTCCTTTCAGAATGACCTCGTCATTCTTTATCTGAGTACTTACAATATCTGCACAATACCTTGGAGCATCATGATACGCCCGTGAGAGATATTCCTGCGGTGCATAAATTTCAAAGTGGAGATATGGCTCTAATAGTTCTGTCCCTGCTTTTTTTAAAGCCTGCTCCAATACGATAGGGGAAAGCAGCCGAAAGTCTGCGGGGGTACTTACAGGACTATAATACAATCCATATTCAAAACAGATTTTACAGTCTGTCACTTTCCATCCATACAGCCCCTGCTCGCAGCCATAAAGAACCCCCTCCATAACCGCATTTTGGAACGATTGATTTAAATATCCAAGTGAAACTCTGCTTTCATACTGCACTCCGCTTCCAATAGGGAGCGGCTCTATGGACAACCCGACAGAAGCCCAGAAAGGATTTGGCGGGACTTCTATGTGGATGGTATATTCTGCTTTTCTAAGCGGTCTTTCCATATATATAACAGTAGGCTCTTTTATTTCTGCCTCCACATGATATTTTTCCTCAAGGATGGCACAAATGACTTCCATCTGCACATTCCCCAAAAAAGAAAGTATAATCTCATGCGTTGTAGTATCCACATAATATTTTAAAAGAGGGTCGCCATCTGAAATTTCTGTAAGTGCCCCAAGCAATATTTCCCGCTGTTCAGATTTCTTTACTGCAATCGTTGTTTGGAGCATAGGGAGAGGATTTTCAATAAATTTTCTCTGCGGCAACAGTATTCCGTTCCCCAAAATACTGTTTAGCTGCAAAACATCATTTGGTAAAATTACAATATCACCAGAGCAGGCTGTATCGGATGAATATAATTCACCGTTTGTCGGAACACACATCTCTGTGATTTTTATTTTCTCTTTTTCAGATATTCTAATAACATCCCTCAAATGCAATGTTCCGCTATATATACGCACATAAACAAAACGCCGCCTTTTCTCTGAATATTCAATCTTAAAAACCTGCCCGCATAGTTCAGATTGACCTTCAGGCGTTGATGAATAAAATTTACTGGCAATCACTTCTATAAGCTGCCGAATCCCCAGATTGTTTTTAGCGCTTCCGTGATAAACGGGAAATAACGTTCCGTTTTGGAATCTCCTGTTTTCTTCCTGTTCCAGTTCTGACATTTTAAACGGTTTCCCTGACATATATTTCTCTAATAGTTCATCGTTTCCCATAATTACCGCATCCCACTGTTCCATATCGTCATTGTCCGTTACATTTATATGGGGATGCTGCCCAACCTTTTGCTTCACTATAATTTCCGAAGAAAGCTTTGCTTTCATTTCTCGATATACCATTGGCAAATCAATCCCCTCTTGGTCAATTTTATTGATGAAAAAAATTGTCGGAATCTTCATTGTCTGTAGTGCATGAAACAGTATACGGGTCTGTGCCTGTATGCCATCCTTTGCAGAAACTAATAATACTGCTCCGTCTAATACGGATAAAGAACGGTATACTTCCGCCAAAAAATCCATATGGCCTGGCGTATCTATAATGTTGACTTTTACATCCTCCCACTGAAAAGATGTCACTGCTGTCTGGATAGTGATTCCCCTTTGACGCTCCAAATTCATTGTATCTGTCCTTGTTGTGCCTTCATCTACGCTCCCTAGTTCTGCAATTGCACCACTGGTATACAATAAACTTTCCGTTAATGTTGTCTTTCCTGCGTCAACGTGAGCCAGAATGCCTAAGTTAATTATTTTCATGTGATTTTCCTCCTATCAACACCCAAAAAAGGGCATAAAAATACCCAGTGATAAATACTCCTATCACTGGGTAAATAACTCCAATAGCCCCAAAACACTTATATGTTTTCGGGCATATAAAATTACATGATAAAAGTATTCTTAAACTGGGTACAAAAAACTAAGCCCCATATTAAAAGTGAAACGAGACTGCTACTTTTTGTTCCCACTATCAAATTGACAGTTTATTTAAGAATACCTTGCCGCATATTTATTAACTCCTTGTATAATACTGAATCTAATTATATTCCTTAACCCTTTATTTGTCAAGCTGACAAACTAAAGCAGAAAAAGCGGCAGGATTTCCCCCTGCCACTAATCATCTGTTTATGCAAAAATAATTTCCTTTTCCACAATCTCCCTCGCACAAGCCCTTATGTTATTGAGGCATCCTGTCCATTCTAAGGCGTTTTCTGCCTTTAGCTGTTCCGTTATGCCCTGTGCCTGTTTCATACCCTCTATGAGCCTTTCAAAGCGTTCCTGTGCCTGTCTGTTGATGTCGGCAAGGTAGGCGTTTAGCCTGCCGCTTGTAAGAAGATTGGTGTATGTAACTTTACGGTACTGTTTTAGATAATCTAAATGCCGTTGCCCCCAGATGCCTATTGCCTGTTCTTCTTCGGCGGGTACAGTTAAGCACGGTATCAAATAATCCCCTTGCCTTTCGTATTTGCCGCCCAGTTCCTCAAATAATGATTTTGCCATTGTCTGTTACCTCCACATTCTTTTTTATTTTGAATGTCCGCAAAATCCGTCCTACATCGCTGGGCCGCCATGGGCAATCGAGATCATGCAAGGCGATGAGCCTGTCCTGCACATTGGTGCCGGCGCCCATTTTTGCGGTGCTGCCCATGAGGATACGCACCTCGCCGCCGCGCACCTTGGCAAACAGCTCCTTTTTCTTTTGCTCGGTGTTGGCGGTGTGGATATAAGCGATCTCGTTTTCCGGAATGCCCATCTCAAGCAGCTTCCGCCGCAGATCGTCATACACATTGAAGCTGCCGTCCGCCTTGGGAGTAGACAGGTCGCAGAAAACCAGCTGCGTGCTGCGCTGTGCGGTACTCTCTGCCCATATCCGATAGACATTCCGGGCGCATACGGAAACCTTGCTGTTTTCATCGTCCGGTGCCAGAGAGCTTAGCAGCCGCATATCCAACGCCAGCTTGCGTCCGTCGTTGGTGATGCGCAGCATATTGTCGGTGCTGGGATCGACCACACGGGCGCGGACGCGCTCGGCACGCTCCGCCAGTCCTGCCACAGCTTTCTTTTGCAGCTCGCTGGGGTGGATGACCTCGGTGTGGAAGTTGGCCTTTGGGACGGGCAGCTTCAGCATATCCGCCGTTTGCACATCCGCCACCATTTTGAAGGTCGCCATCAACTCCGGCAGATTGAAGAATTTTGCAAAACGGGTTTTCGGGCGATAGCCGCTGCCCTCCGGGGAAAGCTCGATGGCGGTAACGGTTTCACCGTAGTCGCTGGCCCAATCGTCGAAGTGGATAAGACCCATCTCCTGCAAGGTTTGATATTGCAAGTACCTCTGCACCGTATACAATTCCACCATACTGTTGGAGATCGGGGTGCCGGTGGCGAAGATAACACCGTGGCTGTCGGTCAGCTCGTCCAGATACTGACACTTGGCAAAGAGATCCGAGGACTTCTGCGCTTCCGTCTGCGCGATACCGCCGACATTGCGCATTTTCGTCATCAAAAAGAGATTTTTGAAACTGTGGCTCTCATCGATGAACAGCCGGTCGATGCCCAGCTCCTCAAAGGTCACGGTGTCGTCCTTGGTGCTCTGATCGTTGAGCTTCTCCAGCCGCGCCTCCAATGACTTACGGGTTCGCTCCATCTGCTTGATGGTGAAGTTTTCTGCTTTCTGCCGCTTAGCGTCGCTGATGGCCAGCAGCACCTCGTCGATCTGCCGCTGCAAAATGGCCTGTTGCCGTTCACGGGACAGGGGGATCTTCATGAGCTGACTGTGGCCGATGATGATTGCATCATAATCTCCGGTGGCAATACGGGCACACAGCCTGCGGCGGTTGCGCTTTTCAAAATCGCGTTCGGTAGCTACCAAAATGTTAGCGGCTGGGTAGAGCTGAAGCCATTCTGCCGCCCACTGTTCCGTGATGTGGTTGGGCACCACGATCAGCGACTTGGTGCATAGCCCCAGACGCTTCATTTCCATAGCGGCGGCAACAATTTCAAAGGTTTTCCCTGCACCCACTTCGTGTGCCAACAGCGCATTGCCGCCGTACAATACATGGGCGATGGCGTTCACCTGATGCTTTCGCAGGCTGATCTCCGGGTTCATCCCCACAAAGCGGATGTGGCTGCCGTCATATTCCCGCGGGCGGATGGAATTGAAGGTGTCGTTATAGATGCGGCACAGCCGTTCGCGTCGGTCGATGTCCTGCCACAGCCAATCGGCAAACTTGGACTTGATCAGCTCCTGCCGATCCTGGGCGATGGCAGTTTCCTTCACATTCAGCACCGGCCGCTCCTTGCCGTCCTCCACAACGGTATCGAACACCTTGACTACCCGCTGATTCAGTGTCTGCTCCAGGATGTGGTATGCCGTGATACGCTTGGTGCCGTAGGTGGTGACGGCTTTGATGTTGCCGCCGTCCATGCTTTTGTTGCTGATGTTCCATTCTCCGCTGTATTCGGAGCGAACGACCCGCATTCTCTGCCTGGCGTATACGCTGGTACCGAACAGCTCGAACATAAACTGCTGATAGACATCGGTAGGCACCCATGATGCACCGATCCGCACACCGATCTCCGCAGCGGTCAGCTCTGTCGGCTGCACAGCTTCCATGGCGGAGAGATACCCGGCAAGCGCATCTTTCTTTTCGGCCGGCAGCGCTGCTTGCAGCGCCTGCAGCATACGCAGCTTTTTGCGCACATTGCCGGACAGAAATTCCTCAGCAGTGACATAGGGATATGCCGTCAAATCAAGCTGCACCGGACTGATCTCCTCCGGCGTAAGACCGCAACGGACATTCCGGTAAATGACCCCGGAAAGCTCCTGCACCAGCTCGTCCTCACTTTTACCGGACAGCTCCGACATAAAGCCGAGATCCACCTGCGCTTTTTCGGAGAGAGATACCGCCAGCGCCTCCGATGCCGTATCCACCTGCGTGACCGGCTCATGCGGGCGAATGGTGCGCTTGGTGAACATATCCGCCTTGCGGGCGAAATTGCCTTCGTTGTCCAGCACCTCCAACGAGCACAGCAGCGGATAGCTGCTGTCATCCGAAAAGGCAAGGTTGTTGCCGCGGGTGTAAAGCCGCCCGTATTTTTTGACATAGGCATCGTACAGCCCGTTCAGCTTCTCCTGCTCGCGCCGGATGATCTCATCGGGATGGTTCTCCGCCTGGTACTCGATGAGCTGACGGGTGCAGTCCCGCAGGGCGATCATGCCGCGCACTCGGTTCTCGGTGGTCAGCGGCAGTTCGACCGGCTCCATGCGGCTGTCAATGCGGAAATACAGCTTGCCGTCTACGCTGGTAAAGCTGTAATTACGCACATTCGGGTCGGCGGGAATGGATAAATCTTCCTCCTCCGGCCCGTCCTGCTCATAGGTGGGGATCTGTGCATGAAGCCCCGATACCGCTTCGCTCAGAAGATCGGCAAGATCGGCATTTTCATAGGGCTTGCACACGCTGTCCATGCCGTATTGGGTGCTCTCCATGGCCATCTCGCCCAGCACCATTTCCGGATGCCGGACGAAATAGCTGTTCATGCGGATACCGTTTTCATCCGCGTCCAGATGCACCCAATCCGGCTCAATATCCACGATCCGGTCACGCTTTTGAAGAAAGAGGATGTCACTGGTGACCTCTGTTCCGGCATTGGCCTTGAACGCTGTATCCGGCAGGCGGATCGCCCCGATGAGGTCAGCCCGCTGGGCCAGATATTTTCGCACGACGGGACTTTCCTTATCCATCGTGCCCTTTGAAGTGATGAAGGCGATGACACCGCCCGGCCGCACCTTGTCCAGCGTCTTGCCGAAGAAATAATCATGGATGAGCCAGTGGTGTTTGTCATAGCGCCGGTCAACGACCTTGAAATTTCCGAAAGGCACATTGCCCACCGCTGCGTCAAAGAAACTGTCCGGTATCTCCGCCTTTTCATAGCCGGTAACGGCGATACGGCTGTTCTGGTAAAGCTGCCGGGCGATGCGGCCGGAGATGCTGTCCAGCTCCACACCGTAGGCTTTGCAGGCGCTCATGCTGTCCGGCAGCATTCCGATGAAGTTGCCGACGCCGCAGGCAGGCTCCAACAGATTGCCGCTTTCCAAACCCATCTGTGCCAGCGCCTTGTAGATGGCGTCGATGATGATGGGAGAGGTATAAAAGGCGGTCAGGCTGCTGGCCCGCGCGGCGGCATATTCCTCCTCGGTGAGCAGTGCTTTAAGCTCGGTATACCGGCTGTGCTTTTCATCGAAGCAATCGGCAAGACCGCCCCAGCCCACATAGCGGGAAAGGATCTCCTGCTCCTGCGGTGTCGCCAGCCGGTTTTCGCTTTCCACTGCTTGCAGAGTGCGGATCGCCGCCACATTGGACGCATACTTTTCCGCCTTGCTGCCCACGCCCAGCTCCCGATCCGTGATGTGAAAGTCGTGCCGCTGCCCGGTCGGTATTTCCGGATAGAGCGGTGCAAACCGCATACGCTCCCGTTTGGGCTGCGGCGCTGTAAGCACAGCTTTTTCTTCGGCAGGTAATGCCGGTTCTATCTCTGAGGTTTCCGCTTCCGCTATGGGCGGTTCCGGCTCCGATACCTCCGGTTCTGCTGCCGGCCGTTCGGAAACGGCCTCGGTCGTTGGCGTTTGCAGGGTTTTCCCAAGGCCAAACACGGAATAGGTGCCGTCCAGATAGGCACGCATGGCTTCTATGCCCTGCTTTCGCAGGGTATAGTGCCGATCCTCCTCTTTCGTGGCTTCCCAGGCAGGGAGCATATTCTGATAAATTTCCTGCACGCGGTCGGCGTCGGAGAGCTGAACGGTCACAGCCTTTACGCACTCCCAATAGTCCGCAATGGCGTTTTGCGAAAACGGCCGCACCACATCCTCCGGCGTATCCATGAAAAAGTTGACGATCTTCCGGGCCAGCTGTTTCCGCTCATACTCCGGCATGGCCGCCCAGTCGGCATCTGAGAGAAATTTGTTCTGGGAGATCAGCTCCCCGATGCGTTTGGCCGCCTCCGGCCATTTCAGCGTGACCTTGGCATAGGGCGCACCAATACTGCCGTGACTGAATTCGATGCCCTTTCCGCGGGCGTGGGTGAGGTTGTCGTTCCCACCGCTGTGACCGCTGTATTCGCCGTGATAATTCTTGAGGTATTTTTCGCGCTCGGCCTTATCTTTGTGGGTAGCATAAAAGGCATACACACCGAGGCGATAATCGGTGCTGTGATTGCCGCCGCGCAGCACCTTGTCCACCTCATCGGCGGAAATAAAAAATTGCCGGTCGGGAGCAAACCCGTCGGCAACGGTAAAATGAAGCGGCTCCCGTTGTAGATCACGGAGCCGCTCCAGTATCTCTTTCGGACGATAAAAGCGAAAACGCAAAAGGTCTTGCCCGGCATCCAGCGCAGCGTTGAACGCCGTCCATTCGTCCACGCACTTTTGCAGCGTATCCGGCGCACAGAGAAGCTCATAAATTTGCTTCTGCGTTTCCGGATAGCCGCCCTTGACGGATTGCGCCAGCATGGCCAGCGGCAGAAATCCCGCGTTTCTCGCTTCCGTTGTCATGTCCCGGCTGGTGTAGGCAATGCTGTCAGCAAGCCGCATCCGCTCGTAGTGATCGACCTCATCCAATTCACTTTGCGGCATATACCGCCCCAGCTCCAACAGCTCCCGGATACGCTTTGCCGCTTCCTCCCAGGAAATCAGTGTGGCACTGCTCCGCTGCGCCGTGCTGCCGCGGGCAATACGCATCCCCTCGGCGTCATACCAAAGCGAAACTTTCTCTCCGCCAAAATAGAAGCCTGCACCGTTCTCGCCGTAGTGTTTTTGCAGGAATGCGGCGTTGTCCGGCTTATCCTTCATAAAGTAAGCGCAGATGATCAGCCGGCTATGCTCATCGTTGGCTCCTACGCACAGGGCTTCATCCATGATCTGCTGCGGCAGCTTGGGATGGGAGGACAGTGGTGCGACCGGTGTATCCTCCGGTTGGTCGAACGCAGGCATATCAAACAGCGTAAGCTGCTGTGATTCCATCGGCACAAACGGTTTGATCTCGGTGTTGACATAGTATTCCCGTTTGTCAATGAGCTGTGCCGTAAAGCCTGCCACCAGCTTCCATGAAAAAACGCTTTCGCTGGTACGGGAAAGATATGCGCCCTCCCACATGAGCAGACCGTTTTTCTGCGGACGATACCCCAGCCGTGCTCCGTCTGCAAGGATCTCGGTGAAACGGTCTTGATATGCCGAGCGGAGATATTCGGCACGCTCGGCCTCGTCCGGATGTGACAGGAAAAACAGTTCAATCTGTGCCTTCTTGTAGATTAGATCATCATTGCGGTTTTCAATGATGGCGAAAATTTTCTTTTCATCCAAAAAAGCGGGCAGCTCAGAGGTTGCTTCCTCCGCACTGTCCGCTTCTTCGGGTTCGGTGTTCAGCTGTAGATCAGCTCCGCCAGCACTGTCTCCTCGGCGGCGTTTCTCAGGTTGTTCATCAGCCCCACCCATTTCATCGGGTCGGCGACTTTCAGCTTCTCCGTCACGCCCTCGGTCCGGGCCATCTCCGTCACCAGCTGCTCCATGCGCTTCTTTGCCGTCCGCTCGATCTCCGATAGATGCTCGTTCAGCTTGCCCGATGTCAGCAGGTTCGTGAACAGCACCTTCCGGTGCTCCTTCAGATACCTCCGGCGCAGCAGGCCGTATTTCCCAAGGGCTGTTTCCGGCTCCTGCGGCGGCAGCAGATCCGGCAGCCGGTAGCCGTCCTTCATCGTGTATGTCAGTTCCATGGTTTTCGCTCCTTTCGGTCTGTGTTTCTGTTTGCTTGTCTATAGGATACTCATTTCCCGGTGCCTGCGCAATTGTGCGAATTTGCTTTTGACGGCTTCGGACGGTCAATGCGATGGAGCTCAAACCGCTTTCGGCAATATCCCGTGTGGCCACGCCCAGGGCATTCAGCGTTTCCGGGGTATTGAAATTGAACACCTCAGAGAAATCCTCCGGATCAAAACATTCATCCGGTTCCATCCCGCAGCGGCACATCAGCATATACGCCGTGCTGTTTTCCAGCAGACGGCGATAGAGAACCGACAAATTCAGCTCGTCCAGTTCTTCCAGAAGGCTGTTGTCCCGGCAATTCTGCAGATCATCAAGATAGTCCGTCATATTGTCCGCCGCAGCGTTTTCCATGGCGGATACTATGGCTTCCTCCAATGTGCCTTTATCGTCCAGCGCACCGAATCGGTTTTCCAATGCTTCGATCACATCCGGCTCCTGCTCGGCAGGCACCTGCCAGAGCGGCACGGGGCGGGACAAACGGCTTTCGTGGGTGTCGGATATATCAAAATAATACTTGAGGCGCGTGCGTCCCGGATAGTCCCGATCAAATACGGCAATGCCGGTAGCGCCCTTATTGACCCATCGGCCGAATTGACGATTCCAGCGCTCTATCTCCAACACAGCCGTTGCGTCCGGACGCTGTGCGTGTACCAGCACCTGCTCCTCAAAGGGCAGCTTATAATTCCGGCAGGCAGAGCGCAGAAATGCCGTCCACCGGTCTGCGCGGGCCAGTGCGGCGATCTCCTGCCGGTAAACCTCCGTGATCTCCTGAAATCTGCGTGCCATGGGCAGCACCTCCTATCTTTCCTTTGGTTTTTCCCTGTCCTTTTTCAGCAGGTATTTATCCATATATTCCCTGGCCGAACACAGATCGCCGGTGTAGTTCCAGTCGTTTTCCGGGTCGATATGGCGGTAGGCGTTGTTATTGTACCGGTTCGGCTCCAGCTTGATGGGTGTCGCAGACAGCAGCGTGCCCCAGTGGTTAACCATGATCCAGCGGCCGATCTCCACGGGGATCCCGCACTGATCGTCGTCATTGCGTACCTCATAGAGATACAGCCCCTTGGGCACCGTGTTTCGGTCTACCCGCAGGCAGGTAAAGAGCATGGGACGGTCAAACACCTCCACCAGCTCAAAGCGTTCTTTTCTTGCATCAACAGACATACCGTTTTCCTCCTATCTTTCTCGCGCCGCTTCCCGGACGGGCGGAAACCTCCAGCCGTAGACCCGCCCGATCTCGTCGCCCAGGCGCTTTGTCACACGGGTCACATCGGCGCGGGTGGCGGTGCCGCTGTACAGCTTTTCTTTCAGCCGGTCGATCTGTGCTTCGCTCACATTCTCCTTGTAGGCACGGTAGAGATAATGGTTCGTGCCGTCGTGATGTACGGCATCGCAGCGCAGATCGCCCAGCCGGTCTACATACCATGTGGAATAGTCCATCTCGGAATACAGGCAATCGCGAATATTGCCGCTTTTGATCTCGGCATAACCGGGATAGCGCCCGTCCCAGCGGCCGATGTCTGCGATCAGCAGAATGGGGCGGGAGAGCTGAATGTTCAGATTGCACCGCTCGTCATCGAGATAGTCGTTGTTCTGCTCGACCATCAATTCCATCCGTTCCTGCTCAGAAAGCTCGGGGTACTGTTCCTCCAGATCGCCCCTCCAATCCTCGTAGTCCGGATCGCTGCTCCAGATAATATGTTTCTGCTCGGTCATCGTGCGTCACCTCGGTCTTTCTCCCGGCGCTTTAACGGCTGCCCCTGTGCATCGTAGTTGGCAGGATCGGCAATGGGCTTGTCAAAGCCGAACATGGAGCCGCCTTTCACGGCCTCCTCCTGGGCGCGGGTCACGCCCAGCTTGCGGTTATATTCCTCCACAAGCGCACGGGCTTCTTCCTTTGAGGTGTGGGGAATGTCCGTCTTGTAATAGCCGGTTTCGCCCCGTTTCAAAATCACCACATTTCCGGTGTCCAGCAGGAGAGAGTAGCACTGCTTCGGCAGGGAGGAGCGCAGCGGCACATAAGTGTTGCCGTTTCGCGCCATCCATTCGGCAAACTGCGCCATGTGATACAGGTTATCGACCCCGTAGCCGATCTCGGCGCGGTTCTCGTCAATGTAGCGGCAGGTGTGGTCACTATGGCTGCCATCCGGACGGGTCACACGGATACTGTCCCCATCGGGAATGCGGAACCGTTCCTTGCCGCTTGCATCAAGAAAGCAAATGCCGCGGGCCGCCTTTTCCATGTGCTGCTCCAGCATCTCCCGGCGATAGCAGTAGACATACAGGTTATAATCCCCCTGCATAGGGTTCAGCCGCAGGAGATAAGCGTGCTCCGGTGTATCCACCCGGAATCCATACTGCGGAATGAAATCCTCGGCAAACACACTTTCTTTATGTTCATAACAGTATCTGGAAAGGCTGCTGCGGTTTTTGAAAATGCCGTCATAGCGCTCGTCAAAACGCAGGGCATTGATAAAATCATCAAACTCATCCTTGAACGCCTGTGTTTTCAGCTCCGGGCAATGATCCCACCATGAGGTGAAAAAGCCGTTGCCGCTTTTGTCCATATCGCCCCGCAGATGGCCGATGCAGCCGGTCTGTTTGTCGAGCTGCTGGCTGTCGGTATAACAGTAATTGCGCTCCGCCGGGGCCATGATCTTGATTACATAGTCCATTACCGTTCACGCTCCTTTGCCGCTTTTGCCTCCCGTACAGAGAGCCGTTCCTGCCGTGCTTGCCAATCAGTGCTGCAGGCTCCGGTCAATGCAGGCTTCATATTCGCCGGGGCGGAAGTAGTTATCCGTCCGGGGTGCGATGATACCGCTGTCCATCAGTTCCCGCAGGACCACCGGCGCATCGCAGTCCTCCTCAAAATTCAGATACCCGCCTGCCTGAAAGCCGACTGCCTGGGCCTCCGGGGACAGCAGCTGCCGAGCTGCGTCGATTTGGGCCATGATCCCTCCGTGGCCTGCTGTGGACACACTATACACACCGGGACACAAAGTGTCGCAGCGCACAACAAGGCCCCAAGGGGAATCACTCGGTTCTCGATACATCATCGCTCACGCTCCTTCTGCAAGGATGAAATAGAAAGCTGCTGCGCTTCTGCCGCAAATCGCTGCTCCAATCGTTCCACGCTCCAATCCTTCTTGAATTGCCCCAGCGGGCCGGGACCGAACTGTGCCAACGCACGTTTGTCCATTTCCCGCAGCCGCTCCCATAACTCCGGGTGATACTGCCGGAGCTTTCGCAGTTCTCCAATGCCCTGCAAAGGGCAGCACCAGCAGGAGCAGCGGCGGTAGATCTGATACAGTCCGCCAAAGTCATAGCCCCGGTCATAACAGATTTGCAGGGCTTCCTTCTCTGTGATCCCCCAATCCACCAGCGGATACCGTTCGTTTTTGATGCGCTTCGGCTCATCTGCGGCGATCCCCACATAACTCACGGCCCTGTATTGTCCTTTCAGCCGGTTGATCTCCTTATGGATGAGATGTGTTTTCAGCTGCCCTGTGCACCAGCGCACACGGGGACCGGGCCAGCCGTTTCCGTATAGAGAAACACCCAGCCGCTGCCGGTTTTCAATGCTGGCCGGTCGCTGCTTCTTTTCCTCAAACATCAGCCACTCAAAGCCCTTTGGGTGGCGCAGCCACGTCAGATGCAGCCCTCGCTCTGTAAACAGATAGTCGTCCAGCTTTTGCAGATGCTCATACATTTCCGGAAATTCCATGCCCGTATCTGCCGTCAGGACCGCATGGATCGGCAGTCCCCGCTCAATCATGAGCAGCAGCATAGCGGTGCTGTCCTTACCGCCGGACAGGGATACCGCATGGAACAGATCCTTTTCTTCCGTTTGATTGCTCATACCCATTCCGTCTCCTTTCAATTCGGTATGTAAAAAGGGGCGGCCGATCCGGCCGCCCCCTTGGGATTCGTTTTTTGAAAATGCAGGAGTGCAAACACAAGACCGACACTGCGACGATTTGTTCCACTCCATGAAACTGCCCCCACACTGAATGTCCAGCATGGGGGCGGCGCTTTTATTCTGTAATGTACATTTGACTATAAATATCCAGAATAGAGTCTTTCGAGCGGCGAATACCTATATCCGTTAAACGAATGTCCTCCTGCCGCATTTGTGCTATAAACCGAGTAATATCCTCCATTATAGACTGCGGGACAGGTATTCTCTGATTTTCCCGTACAAGTTGGAACAGGCGAAACACATCCAGACGGTGTTTCTTGATGTCACGTGCGTTTACATGGATTCCTTCTGCTTTCTTGCTTTTCAAATCCAGCCAAGCTCTCATTTTCAGCGGAATAATATGTTCAGCATCTAATATGGAGATACCATCTGTAACTGTTCGTCCATCCAGAAGAAAGTGGTAATAATCATCATTGAGCAAAATCGCTGACAAGCTGGAAACTTCATCATCAATATGCAGCGGCATCAAGTGTGTATCTGGCTGCAAGACCACATTGCTTTGTGGCCTTGAAAATAATTCAATCATCTTGGGGTAAGCAGGGTTCGTTGGGTCCACAAAACGATAGAACTCCGGTTGACCGTTACTGCGTTGCCTGGCCTGATAGCCACCAGCTTCAATAAAAGCCCAAAAGGCTTTTGCAAAGTCTGTCGTTAAAGCCTCGACGATCAGCCATGTCGATGTCAACGGTTTGCCTGAAATCAAGTCCTGCATCGTTCATCAGAAGATCACAGGCAAAGCCTCCAATTACAGTATATTGCTCCTTAAAATGATTGAAGTGCTCTCGGAATATATCTATGCCATTTACCATTTCGTTCTCCTTTATTCTTCCTCTTTGATTGGTAGTCCGTGCTTTTGCCGAATTTCATCCAAGCACGTCTGAACTCGTTCGTTTGGGTCGTTGTCCATGCTGAGCAGCAATGAAATGTCATCTACACAGCCGTCTCTCTCCAAAATGATCGGGTCATAGGACCACACTTCAATAACAGCACCGCCAAAGTCTTCAAAATACTGTTTTGTGCAGATATCTTCTGCTGGGATTTTTGCCGCCTCCTTTTTGGAAATCGCAATAGCACCATCCTGATCGTTTACCCCAATCATGGATTGCCGTGCCAGCGCCCGTATTCCACTTGCAATTGGATGCTCGATTTGGGCGGTTCCTTTTACATAAAGAATTCGATCAACAGGCGTTTTCAGTCGCCCGTATGCTTTTTCCAAAAGTTCTGATTTGGTGTATGCCGTTGTGATCCATTTATTCGTGCCTTCTGCTGTTTGCGAGATCAGACCCGAAGCAGAGAGGTCATTGATTGCCCTTGTACAGGTCGCCTTTGAGAGCGAAAGTGCCTTTGCAATCTGTGTCAGATTTACGGACCCAGTATTCTCTGCATAGTATAAATATAGAAATACAAGCTGTGTACCGGGTGCCATTTTTGCCATAATGGCAGCGTCCGCCTTGAATTGCTCATGAAAAGCGCACCCCCAAAACGGAAGGTACACCTGCTGCGAAAGAGACACAAACGGGATGTGTTCTTCCAGCATACTCCGTCGTTGTAACGCAGACAGGTTGTCTAAGCACAGTGCACAGGGAAGAGAACAAAGTTCCTGAAACTTCTTCAACTGCTTTTTTAATGTAGGCAATCGCCAAGAAGAGCCATTTGGCTTCAAAAGAACACACGCATGGTCTCCCCAACTTAACAATTGGGGGGTATATCCGTCCTTGATATAGTAGGGCGTGTCATCCGTGTAGTCGAATCCCTTCACTGTAATATCGGGGCCGAATACTAATTTAAGGAAAGATAGCATATCAGAAAGACTCCTTCGCTTCCGCCTTTTGTTTCACTTTTTCTTAATTGTACCGTTAAAACTGAAACTTGTCAAGTGAATACGAAACAATTGAGTAGATGGCACACAAACAGTATAGCCATTTATTCACAAATACCATCCTGTTATTGTTGGTTCACGCCGAAAAACTTTTCTTTCCCATAGAAAAAAGGGCGGCCGATCTGGCCGCCCCTTGGCGCTTATTTTTTACGCTTGCGCATCAGCAGTATAGCCGCAGCGCCGATGCCGGAAATGCCCAGCAGACCCAGCCACAGTGCCATGTGGCTGTTGTCTCCGGTCTGCGGCACCTCCAGTGCGGGCTTCTTTTCATTGTGCATCTCCACCTCCGTCACGGCTCCCTCAAAAATGGATGCCGTCTTGTCAGCCGGAAGGAGATACCCGTCCGAACTGCCGTCCCGCACCTCGGATACGGTGTAGTCCCCGATACGCAGGCCCTCGACGAGAATGAAGCCCTCCGCATCGGTCTGGAACACCTGGTCATAGCCGTTGGCCCCGGTAACACGGAAGGAAAATCCTTCCAGCTTTCCGTCCGAGGAGGTCTTGACGATCCGGAGCGACCCCACCTGCGCCGCATTGACAAAGCCCTTTCCGGCTTCATTTTCCACGGTCACGGTTTCGCCGTCCGTGGTGATGGCAAAATAGTAGGCGTTTTCATCCAGATAAAAGCCCTCCGGGGCCTGGGCTTCCTTTGCAAAATAGCCGCCGTAGCAAAGACCGGTCAGGGCGTACTCGCCGCCGCCCAGTTCCTCCATCGTGCCCAGCAGTTCGTCCTCGTCGTTCAACTCCTGATTGCGGTTGCTGTCACGGTAGACCTCAAACACGGCTCCCTCCAGCTTGTTTTCCGGGTAGTCCTTGTCCACCTTTGTGAGGTTCACGCCGCCCCGGATGACCTGTTCGGTCACATCCAGCGCAATGGGATTATATTCTGCCGTATAGCGCTGAGGCTCTGCACCGACCGGGTACACGGTATCATCCAGCAGATAGCCCTCGCTGGGGGAGAGTTCCCGGATGGTCCAATCCTCGCCGCAAACATAATCCGTGGTGGTGAACTGGCCGCTTTCGTCGGTGGTGTAGGTGTCCACCAACTTCTCACCTCTGTAAACGCCATAGACGGCACCGGCAAGGGTTGCGTCTCCCTGCGGCAGACCCGTTTCGGCGTCCCGCTTGGTGACGGTGGCGCTCCACTTTTTCAGCACATTGCGGACCTCCGCCTGCGTGACCGTGTTCCACTCCACCGCTGTTGTTTGGTCCTCCGGGACGACATAGATGATGCCCGTATCCACCTCGGAGAGGATGTAGTCCGTGCCAATGAGCACGTCGGAGAACACCGCTTTTCCGTTGCTGCCGGTCACGGCGTATTCGTCCACCGAAAGCCCTGCAAGGGAGGTGCCGGTCAGATGGAACTTCACGCCCTCGTTCAGGCCGTCCTCGGCGGTCTTGACTACCTCCAGACTGCCCCGTTTCAGCATGTTGTGGAAGGCCACGGTGGCGACCTGACCGGAGAGCACGGTCACTTGGCGTACCTCTTGGGGTTCGTACCGGTCACTGTTCTGCTCTGTCACGGTGTAAACGCCGGGGTGGAGGTCATCGAGCTGCATTTCGCCGTCTGCATTGGTCGTCACAGTCTGCTCCGTGCCGTTGCCGGAAACGGTGAAGGAGATACCGGACACCTCGCCGTCCTCACTGGTTTTGACGATCTTGACGCTGCCATAGCTGACCTTCAGGTGCAGATAGGCGTACATGGGGTCGCTGACGCTATCCCGGAACGTGACGACATCCTGCATGGTGCCGTCGGGGCCATAGTGGCCGTCGCTCCAGACCACCACGCCCTGCCGGGCATTGTTTCTGACGGCGGTAATGGTCACGCCGTCTGTGGGGGCCGTCTCGGCAGAGATGGTCAGGCCGTTCCCATCGACGGCAAAGGTCATATCCGACTGGGCCGAAGAGAAGGCATATTCGCTCAGAACGCTGTTGGTGTCCGTCAGGGTAGCCGTGTAGCGGCTGCCGTCCCAACTCAGTTCAACCGTCTGTGCATCCTCCTCGCTGCGGTCCATGAAGCTGGGGACAACGGTGTGCTTTTTCACGCTGGCCTCGATGCTGTCGTAGTAGGCAGAGAACCGACTATAGAGCGGATGGGAGGTGCGGTAGACGGACTTCACGGCATCGGCGCTGCCGGGGTCAACGTGATTGAAGTCCGCATCCCGCTCCCCGACCACCGTTTCCCACACCAGCACCTGCGTGGCCATCATGTGGGCCAGCTTGTCGGCGTCGGAATCGTTCTGAGAGCGCCAGTCGAGGGAGAGATTTCCCTGATAGCTGTACTGCATGATGCGGCCGAGGAGCGTTTTCATGGTTCGGCCATCAATGGTGCGGTTATATTCGGCGGGGAAGGTGTCCCAATAGTCCTCCCCATAGCTTTCGTAGGAACGGTACAGGTTTCGGGGAACGCCTGGCTCGATGCAGTAGCAGGCCGGGCCGTCGAAGGAGCCGATGGTGTGCAGCGTGGTCATCCATGTTGCCTCGCCGGATGTCCAGCCGTTCATGTAGTGCAGCTCGTCGTGGCCCCAAGTGCCGCTGTAATCCAGATTGGCGTCGCCGTCTCTGGGGAATGCCACCGAGTACGAATCCGCAGTTTCTCCGGTGAATGCGGCGGCATAGGCCGTCATGCCGCTGCCGAGGATGGCGGTGAAGCAGATCAGCAGAGCCAACAGCCCGGAAATGCTTCTGCGATAGAGTTTTTTCATTTGTTTGACCTCCTGAGAGTAAAAATAAAAAGCACCATCCGAAAAAGGATGCTGCTTTCTGTACGATATGGACTTGTGAGATAATCTCTTTTTCAGCCGGTACAGCCGGTAGGAAGGGGGTGAGGTGTGGAGAGGGGGGAGCGGAAAAACCGGCCCCGGCACACGACCCGTCCAGTGGGCAGACTTTCCCCTGGGCGGAAGATTCAGCGTTCGATCTCTCTTTGCCGTTTTCTGTAATAGTCCAGTGCCTTGATGATCGTATCCTCCATAGTTCGTGCGGGCGTCCCCGGTTTGAAATACTTGTTGATACGCTCTTTGGGTATCCGAAATTGTTCCTTCTGGTTGGGCTTTTCCTCCTCCATGATGGACAGGATCACCGCATCGGTCAGCTTTCCGTCTCGGCTGAACGCCTTCATCTTAATGGCCTGTGCAAGCGACGGCGTGCAGTCCTCGCGTCCCATGGTGTCATAAAGCGCGCTCTGCTCCTGTTCGGTAAGGTAAGAAAGCTCCACCGCAGGGCGAAAGGCGATCCGACCGTCATCCACCATGTCCAGAATTTCCGGGATAAGGTTGGTGAGGCGGATATAGCGCTGGATTTGTGTATTGCTATCGGGCGAACTATCAGCCAGCAATTCGCGTGATCTTTTGCTATCCAACTTGTGTCCCACTGGGACACAAGTTAAATCCGTCCGCTCTCCTTGCTGCCTTCGCATGGCATCCAGCTTCATTTTGTACGCAAACGCCTTTTCCGACGGCAATACACGCTCGCGCTGGAGATTGCTGTCCACCATGATAATAACGGCTTCGTCATCCGTGAGGTCGCGCACGATGCAGGGGATCGTGTCCCGCCCTGCCAGTTCGCTGGCCAGCTTGCGCCGGTGCCCCGATACCATCTGATAGCTGCCGTCCTCCAGCTGCCGCACAAGCCCCGGCACCAAGACACCGTACTGCCGCACGCTCTCCGCCATTTCCAACATGGCCTCGTCCTGCTTTACCTTGAAGGGATGCTCAGGAAAATCGCTGATTTGGGAAATCGGTATATCCTGCACGCTGTCGCGCTTGGCTTCGTCCCGCTGCTCCTGCGTGGTAAACAGGCTATCGAGCGATGTCAGCAGGCCGGATGCGTTGCTTTTCGCCAATGCGTTCCACCTCCTTTACCAGCGCACCGTAGGCTGCGGCAGCCCGTCCGCGCGGTTCATGCCGGAAGATACTCTTGTCTGCCGTGCTGATCTCCGCCAGCCGCACGGTGGAGGGGATGACGGCTTCCAGCACGGGCAGGTATTTGCCGAAATTTTCTTTTACCCCGGCCACAATATCTCTGCGGAAGTTCGTGTCATTGGCCATCGTCAGGAATACGCCGCCGATTTTCAGCTTGGGGTTGATCTGCTGCCGGATGCTCTGCACCGTACCTACAAGCTCCGTCATGCCCTCGGCTGCCAGATAGTCCGCCTGCACCGGGATGAGTACATGATCCGCAGCCGACAGGGCATTGATGACCAGCATACCCAGCGACGGGCGGCAATCCAGCAGCACATAGTCGTAATTCTTCTTGATACCGTCCAGATAGCGTTTGAGCACGGTTTCACGGCTCATGACATTGACCAGCCCCACCTCCACCGCCGATAGGCTGCGGTTGGCAGGGATAAAATCAAAGCCCTCATAGTGGTGCAAAATTTCCGGGTGCTCCGGGCTACTCTGGTTTTGTACAACGGCGTTCATCTGCTCGGACAGGGTATGGGGCAGGTCGTGGGGCTTGCGCTGGCCCAGCATCTTTGTGAGATCTCCCTGCGGGTCCACATCCACCAGCAGGACCTTCCTGCCGTCCATAGCCAGCCCCGCACCGATGCAATAGACACTGGTGCTTTTGCCGACGCCGCCCTTTTGGTTGGCGACAGCGATCACTTTGCAATTTGCCATTTGGGGTTCCTCCTTTTCGTAAATTTAGCCGCCCGAAAAATTGGACGGCTATGTAATGCGTTTGGGCAAAAAGCCACACAGTTTTGAACGTAAAAACTGTGTGGCTTCTCCTATGTAGTTTTCAGACACGGACCCGTTTGATTTTTGCATCTACCAGAAGCAAGATAACCTCGTCCACGATGTCGGCATAGCGTCCTTGGCGAATCAACTCATTTTTAAGGCGGATGAGACTCCGCAGAATAATCTTCGCCTCGCTCTCTGTATAGTATAATTTGATTTTTCTCATCATCGCTGCATTTTCCTCCCTTCCAGCTTCATTGTATTTTACATGCCATAGTTCTGCAAACGTGCAAATCACCGCCAACGAAGCAATTACGGGCTTGGTCAAAATGTGGATACATTCCGACGCAGATGATAGCAAGAAAAGGTTTCTCATGCATGGTGTCCTTTAATTCTCAAAATAAAAGCATCTCCCATTACAAATAGGAAGTGCTTTATTTGCTAAATTCACTTTTCTTCCGCAGTTCCAAATAAGACCCGCAGATAATCCTGCCGTCCGTCCAAAACGCGGGAAACCTGTATCGCCTCATTCTCAATGCGGTAGAACAGAAAATAATTTCCGCTGAGCAGTGCCCGCAGGTTAGTTTCTTTACCAATTTTGGCCGAGACGGAAAATCCTAAATGCGGATTCTGCTGTAGAAGCCGCAAATCATGTGTGATGTTCTTCGCAATGCGTCGCGCCGCCTGTGGGTTATGCAGCTGCATCGAAATATACGCACTGATCTCTGCCAAATCACTGGCTGCTGCCGGTGTAATTTTCAGTTTATACATCCGTCAGCCCAAGCTGGGACTCCACTTCCTCCAGCGTGAGCCAGCCCCCTTCTTCCGCAGATTTCCAGCCCTTGTCGATCTCCGCCATAAGCTGAGCCGCAGCCTTTGACTTCATGTACTCTGCGTTTTCGGGGGACAGCAGAAATGGAAAGCCGTTGCTGTTCAGCGATTGCTGTAAAAAAATATTAAACGCATCCGTCAAGCTCAGTCCATAGGCAGAAAAAACATCCTCAGCCTCTCGCTTGATCTCCGGGTTAATACGCATCTGAAACATCGCCGTTTTGGGCGCAGAAGCTACATTGATACTTGAACCTTGCATAGCTCAGACCTCCTTTTTCTTTAGTATACCCACAGCAGCAGAAAATGTCAACACATTGTTAGTACAAACCGCCGTATGTGAAGACTACCTTTTGATTGTCTGCGATGTAAATGAGTGATTCCGACCAAATATCCATTTTATCTCATAATTCGTCTCTTATTCGCATTTTGTGTTTCTAAGTAGTGAAAAACACCAATTCTTTGAGGTGAATACACACCGCAAGAGGTGGGCGTCAACCTGAAGGAAGGCTACAACGGCGACCTGACCTCCCGCGAGGCCGGTTCCGTGGGCGGCCAGATGGTCAAGAAGATGATCGAGTCCTACGAGAAGAACCTGTAACCATATACGCATAATAAAACTGACGCTGCGGCAG
>ENA-OWPN01001468-OWPN01001468.1-human-gut-metagenome-genome-assembly--contig:-NODE-1468-length-21095-cov-21.462405_pt1 | contig 21095 bp, 19 predicted proteins | sample MGYA00248266_ERZ651850 | MGnify/ENA primary metagenome ERZ651850 (study PRJEB26924, sample SAMEA4378296) | human gut metagenome | biome: human gut; feature: human-associated habitat; material: faeces... | reverse complement strand
ATACTGATATAATATCGAATATTTGTGCTAACTTTGTACCCGAAAAGGTATAAAGTATGATGCTATGAATAATCTTTCTACTACGGTCAAAATGTTGCGAAAGCAATATAATCTGACGCAAGAAGAACTTTCGTTGAAATCGGGAGTAGGATTGCGCTTTGTGCGAGACCTTGAACAAGGAAAGGAAACGCTACGCCTCGATAAAGTGAATCAGCTCCTAGACTTTTTCAATTATGAAATGGTTGCCACTCAAAAAAACAGTAATCAATGAGACAAGCCCGTATATTTTACAAGGATCAATTGGCTGGTGTTCTGATAGAAAACGATGCCGGATATGAATTCCGCTATTTGCCGGAATACCTCTCTAGAAACGGCAAAGGCGGTTAGTATGACATTGCCTTTACAGGAGGAAGCATATACAAGTCCTGTGCTATTCCCTTTTTTTGATGGTTTGATTCCTGAAGGATGGCTGTTGGATGTTGCATTGCGGAATACAGACATCAGTATTCTTGACCGGATGTCGCTCTTACTGACCTGCTGCAAAGATTGTATTGGAGCAGTAAGCGTCATTCCTTCGGTAGAAAAGGAGGGAAGCCATGTGTAATTGCTTATATTGTTATCGTCCGCTCTTAAAAGGGGAAAAGGACATGCACACGGTTTGCATAAAGAAGTTCTTCGGAACAGCAACATTGCCTGTTCTTGATTATACGACAGAACAACTTGATCAGCTTGCTCTGCAAATCATTCAAGACCAAACCTCTTTGACTGGTGTTCAGCCGAAGCTGTCCTTGCATTTGAAAGAGCATGAGGGCAGCAAACGATTGACTATTGTCGGTCTATGGGGCGGTTATATTTGTAAACCACAGACCTCGCAATATGAAATGATGCCTGAGGTTGAGGATTTAACCATGCATCTTGCAGAGGTGGCACGTATTGAGGTGGTTCCTCATACGCTGATGCGGATGGCAGATGATACGTTATGCTATCTTACCCGTCGGATTGACAGAACTTCTGCCGGAGAGAAGATAGCAATGGAAGATATGTGCCAACTGACCGAAAGGCAAACAGAACACAAATACAAAAGTAGTTATGAACGTGTCGGCAAAGCTGTTTTGAAATACTCGTCTTTACCTAAAATGGATGTTACCAATTTCTTTGAGTTGGTGCTTTTCTCTTGGTTGACAGGAAATAACGACATGCACTTGAAAAACTTCTCTTTGTATGAGGTGGCGGATAAGATACGTTTAACCCCTGCTTATGATTTGCTAAATGCGGCTATCATCAATCCCAAGGATGACGAAGAGTTGGCATTGACCTTGAATGGTCGGAAGAAAAAACTTCAAAGAGAGGATTTTATCAGGTCAGCAGCTACGTTGGGTATAGAGAATGTGATTGTAGAGCGATTGATAAATAAGTATGTCAAACTATTGTCCAAGTTTGAGGCTGTTATTCAAAACTCTTTTTTGAATGATGAATTAAAGAAAAAGTATGGCGAATTGTTGAAGGAGCGTCTTGCGAGGCTTTCCACAAAGGCTGTAAAACGATAAAATACACAATGCTATGGATATATTAAGTCTCACCCAAATAACATCATTGTTCATCCTAACTTTAATAGAAAGAGACGATGGACAAAAGAAACAAATTTTGGAGACGCCAACAAATGGCTCGTGTATTTAAGGCTCGTATGATTCTGTATGCCGCTTATGGTCATTGCATCATTCGTGAGGATGGAAGCTATTATGAACATCCTCATTGGTTTGAATTGGCAAAAGACAAATGGGCGCAAGTTTACAAAACTACAGGTACTCCGTGTAGCTGTTGGATGTGTAGAGGATTTGAATATGACTGCAAGGAGTATAAGAAAGAAACTTTGCGTATTATTCGGGAATCATTGGAGTAATTTAAAGGGATAGGAACTAAATCTGTGCATTATGCGCACAGGTTCAGTTCCTTACTTTTCGTGTAGAACATGACTTTGTCAAAGATTAAGAACCACTACCGATATTCAAAATAAATATCTTGCAATGTGTCATAAAATCCCCAGTCACAATCTGATACGCTATCAATAAGCTTTTCAATCCGCTCGTAATAATTGGCTAACAATCCGTTGAGAAAGATAAAGCGCATAGCCTTGTCGAAATTTCCCTCCAGTGTTGTATAAAACTGTTCCCACATATCGCCAAATTCAAGTGTGTATTCGCATCCTTGTTCGATATAGAACAACATTAAATCGGCAACAGTGGTTGGTTCCGGTTTTAGCTTTTGAAAATCGGAAATGACTTTTCGACATTTGGCAAATGACGGCTTTTCGGAAAATCCACGAGTTGGGAAGAACTCGTTTCGGATAGCTTTCTTGCTCTTTTCCAATTCTGCATTGCAATCTGGGGCAAGATAAAACTCCGGATAATCTTTTGCCTCTTTACGTGCATCGTATAGTTCAAGAACAATGGCGGTTATCTGTTCTTTTGTAAGTGACAACAGGTGTTTTTTTAGCTTTGCTTTTGACATGATTGATTTTCAGTTGACAGTGTATTTACATTCTGCTAATTGCCTAACAATTCTTTCTCTTTCCATACTTTGATTTCTTTATCAAAATCCGAAAGATACTCTTCGTCTTGAATCAAGCGGAATTTATCATATTCGGCGTATGCCTTTTTTTTCGCTTGCTCGGCGGAAATGGTGTCAGCCTCATTATATTTGTCATACTCATATAGAGTCAGGAAATCATCCAATTGCTTTTTCCAATCTGCCATTGTGGAGATGATTTGCCGTTCGGCACGAAGTTCGGCCAAATCAAGGAAAGCGGTTGATAGACGATTGAAAGCTGAGACCTCTTTGTCTGATAGGTAATTCTGGGCGATAATTGTATCCGACTTTTGGACTCTGCCGTCAGGAGCGTTTTTCCACGTGGTAAGTCCCATGTGGGGCTTTTGGGCATCTGCTCTTGAATAGATGATTTTGGTTGCCGTTTGATGGGAAGTAGCCCAATACATCATATCTTGCACCCTCTTGAAGAATTGTAGGGTGGTCTCAGCCTTAGGATCATAATTGGCACTACATTCGGCATAGACATCAGTGATTTTCTGATAATACCAACGTTCTGAAGCTCGTATCTCTCGGATACGTTCTAATAGGTCGTCAAAATAATCTTTGCCAAAATGTTTGCCCTGTTTCAAGCGTTCATCATCCAATACAAATCCTTTTATGATCATTTCTTTAAGAACCGATGTGGCCCACATCCGAAATTGGCTCGCTTGATAACTGCCCACACGAAACCCAACGGCAATAACCGCATCCAAATTGTAGAACAATATATCATCGTTCTTACCATCAAGTTCAGTTGTTCGAATTTTTCGAATAACTGAACTTTCCTCCAATTCTCCGCTCTTGAATATCTCTTTCAGATGGTTGTTGATCGTATTCGTTTCAATACCAAACAAATTGGCCATTCGCTTTTGCGACATCCAAAATGCTTCATTATTGAAGATGACCTCTATACGACTTTCTCCTTGTTTTGTCTTATATAGCAATATATTGGATGATAAGCTATTGTCGATTAATTCAGGAGTTGATATTTCTTGTTTGAAATATTCTCTTGCCATCTGCACTTGTGGCTTCTTGCTATCGGCATTTTCAGCAATCATCAAACAAGCGATTCGTGATAGATGTATATTCTCCACCTTACGAAAAGAACCGGAATTTAGTTTGACCATCTCAAACGTAGGATTAAAATGCTCGGTAGTGTTACAACCTTTCTTATTGGCAATGGCGATAGCTTTGTTTAGAGTACGATTGAATTTTTGGTATGTGCTATAGCCTAATGCGGTGCACAACTCACGAGAAGTCCAAGACTCCGAACCTTTTGCGTCTTGCTTTTTAATCCGTTCAAAGTCTGATTGAATAGAGGATATGTTGTTCTCGTTCATCGTCTTGATATATCTTATAATAACAAGAGTTACTTGTATAATCCCGGTCTTAATTCCTTATTATGCTTCATGATTCTTTCTTCCATAAGAGAACCATTAGGGACTATTTCGTAGGAATAGGCTTTCTCAAAGGCTTGGCGTCCGGCATCTGTCATAAGCCCTCGGTCTTCAAGATTGATACAACGTTCTTTGTTTAACTCAGTCCAATGACTTCCCTTGCGACGAGGTGAAAGCCGCTGGGCAAGGCGTCCGTCTGGCAATTTCTTTAGAGTTGAATCAATCCACCCGAAACACAATGCTTCTTCAACAACCTCAATGTATGGAATACATTCGTATGTGGGCTGTTTAGAGCGTGAAGTCACAACCCAACACGATTTCGCCTGGTTATGATTGACCTTCAGCCATTCTCTCAACTCGATGCGGTTGGTGAAGTCTAGTAGATTGAGAATTTCCATATTTGTCTTTTACATGTAATTCAATAGGTATAGTTATTAATCCAACAGTTTTTTGATTATTATGAAGTATAACTTATTTGAGTTCTACCTTTTCTTAATGCAAATATACACCATTATTGAATATAATTCACTATATTTGCACTATAAAATCATATTAAAGAATGAAACTGAATAGAATAAAGACTGTTTTATCTGAAAAAGGTATTTCTCAAACGTGGTTAGCTAAACAGCTAGATAAGAGTTTCAGTATGGTAAATGCCTATGCCTGTAATCGGATTCAGCCTAATTTGGAGACCTTGCAACAGATTGCGGAGATATTGCAAGTGGATTTAAAGGATTTAATAACTGATAAAAAAGATAGGTGATATGAAATAATTTTCGGGAAGTGACATGTAAATAGATTGTTGCAATGATTTGTTTATATGTATTTTAAATTAGTTAAACCGGTATTGCAATTTATTAGAAAACTCTACAATAGAGGTAGGTATGAATTATAATTCTTGGAATGATCTTATATATAGGTATTACTTTGGATGTCAAACAGGTACTAAAGTGATGCTTCATATTACTTTGCAAGATTTGATTGATTTTGCAAAGGCTGAAAATGTGGAAATTGCTAAAGGCAAATATGCTTCTGAGTTTAGTGATGACTTTATTAAACGAGATTTTGTTTGCAAATTTTGGTGCTCGATAAAGGATGGCAATCCAACTATTAAGGATTTCGAAAATAGAATTATAGAACTGAAGCGACAATCTATAACTGAACAGAATTACAAATGTCTGCTTGCTATAGTTGCGGTACTTATTATGCCTATCTGTGAAAATGATGACCTAGAACTACATGGAAACGAATATTATGGACATTTACTGCCATTTCTTTTCCACAACAAGTTTATTAATAGAAAGGGCCAAAGTGTCGGCCAATTGTTGAATAATATCAAACTTGATGAAATTTGGAAATATATTAATAATTGGGCTGAATCGGAGGGCTTGCCATTCAAATCCTGTGACGTGATTACAGAAAGTGGAGTAAAACATTATGTGCGTTCGCTGATGAAAGAAAGCCTTCTATCGCCATCTCGTCTTCAGAAGTTTTGTATTTTATTTGATAAAGGTGGACTGGTGCCAAAAGTAAATATCGAAAATGATAGACTACTTTCAGCATTTTGTAATCATTATCAGTATATAGGTCTTTCTCTGCATAAATTTAAGCAACTCATTAGTAAAGACTTTAAAGAGTATCTTGTTAACGTCCTTCGCCAAGAGTATGATAACTGGGATGGCACAACTAAGATAAAGGAGAGAGACAGGAAGACAGGCAAAGTGAAAATAGAATCTGGGAATACGTACTATCCATTATTCTTATTATTGGATTATGATTGGAATTCCCAAACTGCAAAATTTGGACTTCAATTGTATTGTTCTGAGATAGATGAAATGGATGACATGACTTTTGTTACAGACGATACTGAAGAGTCTTTATCGTCCGTATACATTAAAAATGATGGATATGCCAACAAACCATTCTGTATAGAAGAAAATAACTTAAATCTTATTTTAAAGAAAGAGAATGGAGTGTTTAGTATTCATGAGGAGAGTTCGCAGAGCATAAAAGCAAGATTTGTTGTTACTGATTATTATTTGCTTAAGGTGTATAAGAATAAATATGTAGCAACGAATGAGTTTGTAAAAGGAGAATACTACCTTTTTCTTCTACGTAATAGTGCTGAAGGATTGTTTGCAAATTGGCTTGAAGAAAATTCTGCAATTTGTATTTCAAGAGGCTTGTTGGGAGAGTGCTATAATCTTTATGAAATAAGAAGTGTCTCAACAGAAATGCCTCAATGTAATAATCTCCACTTCAAATCGGAGATTCGATGCAAGTCTGTAGGTAACATTGAGGTAAAAATGGGTGTTCAGGAGGATGTCGTTTTATTGTCAGAGTTATTTGCTGCACAATTTAAAATTAGTGGCGTTGATGTGGTAAATGATAAGATTTATGCTGTTTCAGTCAATAGTGAACACCGAAGTTCTACTGAATTGACATACAATCATGAAAAAGGACTCTGGATTCTTAAACCGTTTAAAAATATTTTCCAGTTAAATAAAGAGTTTCAATTGTATTGTAATGAAAGTCCTATTCCTTATGGTAAAACATATAAATTTAGTGATTTTGTGTTACCTGAAAACTTTAAGGAAGTAGGATTGGATACATGGGGGGGAATGACAGATAATTCATCGATTTTAGGACTTTCTCTACCAGACGATATTATGCAGAGGAATTTGATAAACTGGAATACGCTCCAATTGCAGATGAAGAATGCAGATAGACAGGAAATAGGAAATTCTACATACGAAAAGACCGATTATATGCTCTATGCACTTACATCCGCATCCTATCAAACGGATCGTTGGGTAATAACAATGGAATGGATTAGGGAAATTAGAGATCGTATTGCTTCAGAATACGAAAATGTTGAATTATCTATTGAATCAAATAAGTTTGTACTTCAAAATACTCTTGCAGATTACTTTCGAATGGGTTATATTAATTATGTATATACAGATAAAGGACTATGTTTAACTGCAAATCATCCAACACTGATACTCTTATCTCCAGATTATCAGAGGAATGTTATTTCAAGTATGCAAGGTAAAAATATTGTAAGCAAGAAATGTACAGAACGATATTACAAATGTCTTCTCTCTGGAGGTAGAACACCATCGCTTATACAGGAAATTGCAAAGTATCAGTCAATACTTGGATATAAGATGGAAGTGATTAGTGATGATAATTTGCTGATGCCTCAAACGATCTTTATTCATGCTAAAGAGAGAGGAGTCTTTTCAGAAATAGCGAAGAAATTGAACTTAAAGTATCAAGATAATATTTATGCAAACGCTTTGCTAGAGATGCTGCCTTCTGTTAGTGATTATCTTACATATATAAATAATGGACAGGAACGGGATTTTTGGGGAGTTCCCCATTTTCGTGCTATTGATTACAATAGAATGTCTGAAATTTATTCCGAAAGATGTAGCGAAGGCAGATCTATATCAAATCAGGAAATAAATAAAAAAGATTTCGACAAAGCCAACGATTTTGTCACCTTCTTTCCTGGTACAAGGGAAGAAGTATCTGTGGTAATAAAGGATGGATGTATGTTTGAGGTGGACAAATATTGGGGACATTTCATAGGAATGAGTTTGTCTGATGCTAAAGTTCTTATCCATGATGAGGATAAAGCCCAAATTAGTATGCCACAGCAAATTCGCCTGCCGCTACTTTATGCTAGGGCTCTGACCCTATTAACAGGACAAACGCCAACATCGACATTTGGCAGCAGGACATATAGTATTGGCGTGAACCCTTGCACATATGCAAGTGCCAGTAGCCCTGATACAATATTAGGAAAATTAGGACAAATATAATCAGTAATAATATAATGGCAAAATATCTTATTAATCCGATTTACGCGTATAAAGAGATAAAGGATAATTTTATTCTCTATGTAAAGACTGCTTTCGGCACTCGTTATGAAAGCATTGAAAAAGAACGAGAAGAACTGCTTCGTACAGATCAAGTTGCAGCTCGTGAACCTTGGATAGAATCATTGCCCGCTTATAACAATGTTGAGTTGGAAAATAGAAGCAAGTTGCGCATCTCAACTTTAAGGCCTGAGGATCTTCCAACGATGAACCCTGAAGCATCTGCAATTTTTAAGGAATTTATCTGCAAAGGACTGATAAGCGGTGATTATCCTATTTATCAACATCAGGCAGAGATGCTTCGCAAGGGACTTGAAGGCAAGAACTGCATTATCACTTCCGGCACTGGTTCAGGTAAAACAGAATCATTCTTATTGCCAATGCTTGCAGATATAATCAAAGAGGCGGAACGGGAATGGAAAAAGCCAGAATCGTATTCCCCTAATAGATGGTGGACTGCCAATAATGGATCCCCTCTTTCAAGAAATGACATTTTTGAATTCCCACAAGGGGCTGTCCCTGGCACTCCGGGAAAGTTAGCTGCACGTGCAATGCAACGTCCAAATGAACAACGAGATGCTGCTGTTCGTGCACTCATTATATATCCGATGAATGCCTTGGTGGAAGATCAGATGACGCGCTTGCGCGATGCGTTAGATAATGATGAGATACAGAAATGGATGACTGAACGTCTAAAAGGTAATCGTATCTTTTTCGGTCGTTACAATGGAACGACACCAACTTCTGGTTATCCCAAATCAGGGAATACTGCGAACAATGATAGAATATATCAAAGTCTATTAACATCAATGAGAGAGTTAGATGCAATGACTGATGACACATTGAAGTTGTTAGATTCTGATTTGCCAATGGAGGAACAAATGAAAAGTCGGGAGAAATATAGTGTGCGTCGCACTATATCACAGATGATATGTGGTAAGGACGGTATTGCTTCTTCTGAGATGCGTTCACGTTTTGATATGCAACAAACCCCTCCGGATATTCTTATTACCAACTATTCAATGTTGGCAATGATGCTGATGCGTGAGGTAGATAATCCTATCATAGAGAAGACTCGTCAATGGCTTAAAAAAGATTCATCTCACATATTTCACCTGATTATTGATGAGTTGCATTTAAATCGTGGAACATCGGGTACAGAAACAGCATATCTTATTCGTTTGTTACTTAACAGATTGGGTCTGACACCTAATAGTCCACAGCTTCGCATTCTCTCATCTTCGGCATCTCTTGAAGTGACTGGGGAGAAAAGAGAAGAAAGTTTGAAGTTTTTAAAAGATTTCTTTGGTGTGGAGTTTACAGCGGAAAATGTTGTGGAGGGGCATTATGTACAGCCCGATCAGAATTATGACAGCAAACTTCCCGTTGAGCCATTCTGCAACATTTGTGATTTATTCTATGAGAATCCTTTGTGTTTTGAGGAGTATCAAAGCAATATGCAAACTAAGGCGTTAGTGGATAAAGTGTGTTCAGAAGCTGCACTGGCTTTAGCATGTTATGCAGGCTATACATTGCCTGAAACTGATGGATTGTTACAGCTACTTCATATTTTTGCATCGGATGAGTTGGCTATCTCCAAACGTCTGTCGGATACATTTGATTTAAACGAATTTGGGCATAATAGAGCCATTCCTTTTTCACGCGGAAAAGGTGAGTCAGAATCAGCAAATGTATTAGGTCGGTATTTTGCGGATTTTCTTTTTGGCGGTCAAACTGAAAATGAGACAAAAGCAGCCGAAGGACTTGTAATCATTCGTGGACTATATGATATATTCGACAATAAGACATTTGGTGTAGATTGCGGTTCGATGCAGCGTTTCCGTTTTCATTTGTTTTATCGAAATATTGATGGTTTATGGGCTACCTTGGAGGAATATAATGAAAACAATAATAGACCCGTAGGTAGACTTCATGCTCATTCCTGTGATATAGATGGTGAAAAGCGTGTGCTAGAGTTACTTTATTGCGAGCAATGCGGAACGATATTTTATGGAGGAAAGCGGCATGCCTACGGGGAGCATGGAATGTGGCAGACCGATATTTTGCCTACAAGTTCCAATCTTGAGGAACTGCCAGAACACCAAAGTCAGGTTATGGTAGAAAAACGTAACTATAATGAGTTTGCGATATTCTATCCCGTGCCATCAAGTGTAAAAGATGGGGAAATAGATAGGCGTTTGCGAGATGCAGAAATAGATCTATCGCACAAAGATGGTTTCGGTGACAGTGCGCATAATCTTGATTGTACTTGGCAACTTGCATTCCTTGATAAGAAAACAGGGCATGTCATAATTGCCCAAGAGGGAGAAACACATCCTGGTATTAGGGGCTTTTTATATACTGTGCCTGCTCTTGACGGAAATGCAAATCGTGAGGCTGCTTCCGCAGCACCAGCATTACCATGTCACTGTCCTCATTGTACTAGCAATAGGCCAGGTAAATCATTTCGTTCACCCTTGAGAGGTTTTCGTACAGGTTTCAATAAAATAACCCAACTATATGCACGTGAATTGTTCTATCAATTACCCACTCTGCATAATCGCAAACTTGTGACATTTGCAGATAGCCGACAGGATGCAGCTGTGGTAGCGAATAGTATTGAACGCAATCAATATACAGATTTGATGCGTGATATCATTGTGGAGAAGTGTACACTTGATCCAAGTATCGATTATACAAAAAAAGAAAAAGAACTTGCCGAACTTTTAGAAGACAAGCAAGATGCAAGTTTTAAAATGAAGGATTCAAATGCAACTCCTCGTGAAAAGCGGAATGCTCAGCGCATACTTGATACAATAGATAGTGATATTGCGCAGGTAAAAAACGTATTGGCAAAGACTATTTCTATAGAGGATTTAATAAAGACAGATAACTGTATAGAGTCACCTATATATAAGGCTTTCCATAATTTGTATACAAATCCTGCCGGTTGCGATTCTGCAAATCAGCATTTTGAGGAGACTTCAACAGCAGACCCTGTGATGTGGTATGAGGTTGGAGATAATGCTTCTGACAAGTTGAAAGAAAATGTGAACGAGAAGGTTGGGAAGACAATTATTCAAAATGTTATGCGTGTCCTTTTTGGCCGTCTACATTATAATGCAGAAAGTGCAGGTATAGGTTGGGTTACAGTATCAAAGGATGATAATCTGATTCATACCGTCCTTACTTTAGCTCATACCAATAATGCAACTCAGCCGAATCTGACTTTATATATTTCCAATGAAATGTTCATGGAGATAGTTGATTCCGTCATTAGATTGATAGGTAATTCGCATCGTTATGCGAATAATCCTTATTCTGATCATATTTTCCCTAGAGATAATGATGCGGATTTTCAAAATTTAAAAGTTAGACATCCTGTTAGGATGTTTATCTATGCTTGTTGCACTAAGTATAACATTCCATACGAAACACAAAATGGGAGACAGAGGAAGGTTCCGAATATTTTAGGTCAGGCGGTCTTGGATTATCTTAAATCAATAGGTAACAGCAAGATGTTTTTGCAACCTCATACACTTAAGATTCGTTGTGTTTCAAATAATGAGTTCGGTTACGTTTGTCCTTATTGTGGTCGTATTCATTTGAACAAGTCGGTAGGAATTTGTACAGGTTGCTATCAAAGATTGGATGAAAACCATATTATCACAGTTGACGAACTTAGAAAACGCACAGATTTAATGATTAATGTGGTAAAACATCGTCCTGCCTGTAGATTGCACAGTGAGGAACTTTCTGGTCAGACAGATAATCAAAGTGAACGCCAGTTGGAGTTCCGTGATATAGTTAGGATAAATAGTCAAGATAATAATGCAGAATATCTAGAGAAAGCACGTTCCATCGACATTTTAAGTGTGACAACTACTATGGAGGTTGGTGTGGATATAGGTCCTTTGCAAGGAGTGATGCTAACTAATATGCCTCCTCAACGATTCAACTATCAGCAGCGTGTTGGACGAGGTGGTCGTCGTGGACAGGCCTATTCTATGATCCTCACACTTTGTCGTGGTCGCAGCCATGACGAGCATTATTTTTTGAATCCTCATCAAATAACCGGTGATCAACCACCCACACCGTTCTTATCTATGGATCAACTTGAAATTTTGCAGCGGCTTTATGCGAAAGAGATTCTCTATTATGCATTTAAGTCTTTTGCATCGGAAAATCATATACGGTTAGATGGCAATACTCATGGAGAATTTGGCACTCGACAAGAGTGGGAAGACAATACGAATGGTATAAAAGTTTATGTGCAAAGGTGGTTGTCTGATACTGCAAATCAAAAGCTGAAAGATATTGCTTCATTGTTAACTGAAAACCAGGAATGCATAGACAGGCTTGTAGTCTATGCATCGGATGCGAACGGTTTAATCGCACAGATGGATAAAGCTGTAGCGGATGATTCTATTGTTGTTGATTCTTTGGCAGAATGTTTGGCAGAGGGAGGTGTACTACCAATGTATGGAATGCCAACGAGAGATAGAGTCTTATATCATAGTTTACAATATACTAATGGCAATGGGGTTAAAGAGGAAATCTCATCAGTGTCTCGTCCTATAGATCAGGCTATTACTGCATTTGCTCCAGGTGCTTCTGTTACTAAAGACAAACATATTCTTACAGCCATAGGATTTTCACAATCATCGCTTGTGTATGGTGTTGGAGCAAGAGGAAATTATTGTGTTAAGACCAAGGGAAATGCTGCTGCTCCAATTTTTCCATTAAGAATGACTTTTTGGGAGTGTAGCAATAAAAGTTGTAAATGCATCGTGACAGATAATCGTGACCCTAATACCACGGATGTTAATTGTGATTTTTGTGGATCTCCAATGATAGCTCGGACTATCTGTACACCAGCTGCGTTTGTTACGGCTCTTTCAAAGGGATTTGATCAAAGAGATGATTCCGATATTTCGGTTAAGCGAAATGGTATTCGAATGGAAAACACCGAACATCCTATAGAACAGTGTCATGCAAATGGAATGAATATCACTCTTACATTACGTAAAGACGGTAAAACTTGGCGTATTAGTGACAAGGAAATCGAGGGTTGTGAATGCGGTATTAGATATTCTCTTAATGGTATGCATTTCAGTTCAGCGAAGAGTCAATGGATAGCTAATCCTGTATATAACGGAGCACAAGGACCATATAACCTTGCGGATAGTCCATTTTTATCTTCAGGTGACAACAAAGACGTGAAAACGACAATTACTCCTAATGGAACGATGGAGAAAATTCATCTAGCAGCACAGAAAATTACCAATGTGATAACATTGTCACCGACAAATAGAGTTGATGGGTTGATTCTTGAACCATTTCATTGTGATGTAAATAATGAACTAGATTTCCGTACTCAAGGTGTAAGGGCTGCATATTATACATTATCATTTATTATTCAAAGAGCAATAGCATCTAAACTGGATGTGGATCCAACAGAAATAGATGTTGTGGAAATTCTTTCAAAAGCTGGCAATTTAGGAGAAGTGTGTCTTGCTGATGAAAAAATCAATGGCTCTGGTTTTGTCGCAGATTTCTTTGATAACTTCAATAATTATCGGGACAGAATACTCAATGGCCAAGATTGGTACTTTAAACAAATGCTGAGTGATGACCATATTAAGGAATGTAACTCTTCATGCTACAAATGTTTGAAATCTTACCTCAATATGCCATATCATGGTTTACTTGATTGGCGTTTAGGTATTGCTTTATTCCGTGTAATGTGTGACTCAACATATAAAGCAGGAGCTGATGGCAATTTCAATACACCAGAGCTTCAAGGGTGGACGGATTTAGCTACAACCTTATTAGAATCACTGAATGACGGTTTTTATAGTACAAGACCATACCAAATAGCTCAAACCAGTCATGGCATCCCATATATGTATGATCCTAATGGAAGAAGGAAGCCAATATTTGTATCACATCCTTTGTGGGAAGGAGTGGCTGAAACACAAATTCTCGCAGATGCTGTATTTGAAGCTAACCCTCAATGGGATAGTACAAATGTGATAACAATTGATACATTTAACTTGTTGAGACGTACAAGTAACTGCTATGAATATATTCAGAGGCAGCAGAATAATAATTAATATGAGATTTGTCCAAATACCAAATATAGATAAGACTTGGGGCAAGGTTGAGATAAAAACCTTGTCCCCAAGTTCTTTTTCGTGGATTTGCAATGGATGTGCATATCAAGTGTTACTTCAGAAAGTATTGTCAAAAATGGGGAATAAATCTTGTTTATTACCAGCACATAAAAATACGATACTTGGTACAATTATACACAAAATCTACGAATTGACATCCAAAAGGTTGATAACTACCCCCAAAGAAATGATGGGTATATGGGAAACTCTCGTTGAAAAACAGGTAAAAATGCTTACTGAAACATATCCAACATTACGCAATCCGAAAATCAATGACTACGATAAACGGAATAAAACTATTAGATATGCGATTTCGTTGTTGCAAAAGGATAATAACTATTTGGAAACTGCATCATCCAATATTAAGGTAAACTTAGAAATGAGGTTGTCCTGTGAAGATATAGGTCTATATGGTATTGCAGACAAAGTAATCATTGACTCTGGTAATGTTGATATAGTTGATTACAAATCAGGGCATATAAAAGATTTGAGTGGAAACATCAAACAAGAATACATTATTCAATTGCATTTGTATGCTACAATGTGTGAGCATTTGGCAGTGGGTAATATTAGATCATTAAAATTGATAGACATTGATGGAACTACTCATATCGTGGAATATAATTCAGAACTTAGTAATAGGCTTCTGAACGAAGTTGAGGATAAAATCTATGTTTTAAATAATGCAATTTCTACACTTAATTTCCAAAATTTGGTAAAGCCCGAAAAGGATAGATGTAGCAATTGTTCTTGCAGACATGTTTGCAATTATATGATTCAGTATGACGATGCTGTGTATAAAACTATATTTGGATACGTAGAGAGAATTCATAGTGCAAATATGTATGTTTTGGTATATGAAAATGTGCGATATTATATCTCTGGTATCGATTTTTATAAAATAACTGCCCCAGAGTATTATATAAATAAGAAACTAGTATTTCTTAATGTTATTCGCTCATCTCAAATGTCAAATGATTATACTTATAAAATAACAGAAAATACAATTGTTTATGAACTTCTATAATAAGGTAAAGCAGATTCCTGTTATATCACTTTTCTCAGGTGGTGGGTTCATGGATATGGGCTTTATTAACGCGGGATTTGACATTGTATTCGCTAATGAATATGATAAGACTTTTGCAAAGTTACATGATGAAGGTCTTGCTTCTTGGACTAAAGGACATGAAAAAAAGTATTGTCCAATTAGTTCAACTAAATCATTAGCAGATATGAATCCTGAGGATATATTGCATCAAGCGTTTCCTTGTGGAACTCCAGCGTTATGGGGAATTATTGGCGGCCCTCCGTGTCAAGATTTTACAATGAATGGAAATGGAAAGGGGTTTGGTGGAGAACGCGGTAAAATGACACATGTTTTCTATAACCGAATACGTAAGATGAAACCTTCATTCTTTGTTATGGAAAATGTTCCTGGATTACTAATGAGAAAAGAACAGAAACAGATATTGGACACTTTGTTATTAAATAATATATGTGAAGATTATTATATTGATAGGAAGATACTTAATGCACTTGATTTTGGTGTTCCCCAATATCGAAAAAGAGTATTTATTGTTGGACTTCGAAAAGATAGTTTTACGCCAACACTAAAACGTGAACCGTCTCTTAGTGATGTGACATCAATGGATTTTCCATGGCCTAAAGCAAAATATCCAAATGCTGAAAAAAAATATAATTGGCCTAGTATGACGCCTTTTGGAGCAATTGACATTTCAAAACCAGATCATATACCATATTGTTTGTGTGTTGAAAGTTGTTTAGAAGGTGCAAAGGAACTACCAAACGGTAATGAGTATTTTGCGTTCACTAAAGATGTCGAAAAAAGAAAGGAAATTCAAGAAGGTGATACTAAGCGCAGGTCATTTAAAAGATTACATCGTTATCGTTATAGTCCTACTACATGTTTTGGTAATAATGAGATTTTTCTTCACCCATACGAAAATAGACGGTTGACAGTTCGTGAAGCGTTGAGACTACAAGGTGTAGATGATAAATATTGTTTGGGGCCAGGTAGACTTTCATCTAAATTTAAAATTATTAGTAATGGAGTTCCTACTCCTTTAGCAAATGTAGTTGCGAATTCGTTATATGAATGTCTATTTGAGCTCATTAATGAACACTAAATTAAAAAATGGGAACATTTATTGATACGTTATAAAGGACTGATATTCGTCAGAATTAGAGTTAAGGAGAGGATTTTCCCCTCCTTAACTCTAAAACCATGTATCAGACATTTAAATCCTTCAGTGCTAGTGCATAATTGGGACAAAAACCGTCCATTATACACTTTAAACCAAGTGTCTGATAATACATGTAGTCATCGTCCTCGGTACAGAGGTATTTGTAACCGTAGCGTGGCATGTACTCCTTGAAGAAGCGAGCCAAGTCTTTCAGGCTTTCTTCTTGGTTTTTCTTGAAGTTACTGCGCACAATGATGATAGACCAGTCTGGGAAGTTGCCTCTTCCACAGCTATACTCCCAGAAGCGGATGTAGCAATCTAAGTCCCGTTCACGGATGTCCACACAAAAGCCGTTGGCATGTGGCATCACACTACAGCTTTCTCTGTAGCCAAACTTCTCACACAAGTAGAGATTGAAATCAAGAATTAAATCTTTTTGAACCATAAATAATTGCATTAAAAATGTTAATAAAAATTGATTATAAATGAAAGCCTCGCTTGCGCTTAGCCTTTTTCTTTTTCATCAGGCGATTGAACTCTGCTTCTTCTGCGGCAGTGGCATCATAGGATGAGCTACTGTTCAATAAACCGAGATTGAAACCAAAGCTATCATCGGTATGAGAAACGTTTTGCTGCACCTCTTCTTTCTGCTGTTTGGGCTCTTGTTTGGCTGACTCCAACAAGGATGCACAAGCATTCTCTTCCAGTCGGTTGTCGATATTCAAGTAACTGAATTCTCGGCTGACCTTTGAGCCGGAAAAAGAAAAGCCGTTATATTCAAACTTGACACCCTGTATTTCTCGTGTAGTCCGGCTGACCTTGAATTTCATATCAATGTCACGGTCGGCAAGCGCATCTTTCAAGTCTTCCCAACTATGAACTTTGGGCAGTTCTTCTTTCAATGCCTTGTATATCTCGTGCTTTGCCTTGTCGTAGGGGCGCAAGCGTTCCTCTTTGATATAGTCTTTACCATTGGCAAAGTGCAAGCGATATTTGGCGGTCAGCATTTTGCAGACTTTTTCATTCCTGCGGAAGTCATTCTTGTCGCTAATCGTCTTACCGTCATTGTCCACTCGGTTGAAAACGATATGGCAATGCGGATGCTCACGGTCGATATGCCGAGCAATGATGTATTGCGTATTCTCTATACCCATCAGTTTCATATAGTCGTGCGCTATACTCAGCATCAGTGCATCGTCTGACTTTAGCCTTGCACTATCTTCTGGTGAGAAGTTGAGCGAAGTGTGTCCGACAATATTCTTTACCTTGTCGTTGAGTAAGGCTTGTAACTCAAATTGCTCTGCCATCTGTTCGGGTGTACCTTCTACTCCGACCGCTTTCAATAGCTTGGATTTTTCTTCTTTGAGGACATAGCGGACACATCCATCGAATGATGTTCCTTTAGTCTGTTTTCCTATCATCTTTCAGTTGCTTTATAAGTTGATTAATGTACTGAGCCATTTCCTCGCATCTGTCTGCAACGGCAAAGAAACCATAGGTGTTTGCCTGTTTTGCCAACTGGTTAAGATTGGTACTTTCGCCAATCAGTTGCCGAATGATGTAGATATGTTCTTGCGTGATTCGTTCACGTACCGAACCGTTCTCGATGAGTGAACGGATGACTTCACTTTGGGTCTGCTTGCTCCGTCTGCAAAGCGCACCAAGCCATGCGTGTTGCTGATATGACAGGCGGAGTGTTATTGTATATTTCTTTTCCATTTGAGTTGTTTTTAGTGAATAATTTGTGACCATCGGGAGCTGCCTCCTCAGACTTTTTGAGGAGCAAGTGGTCGGGAAATGTAATACACCGACATTAACTTGCTACAGTAAAAAAGTCTCGATTTCTCTCCCTAAGTTCAAAGTCTGAATCCTCGTTTCTTAGGTGGTGAAACCTTCGGTAGTGGAGTGCCTTGTTGTACGCTGACGAGCTTCAAACCGAATGTCTCTATCAGTGTTTTTAAGACAGGATTTCTCTTAATCATCTGCTGAAGGATGGCTTCGTCGGGCTTCACTTTGAGCAGATAATCGGCTATATCGTATCCCTCTATCCGCTCGTTTTGGGTGGAGTTGGCTTCCAGATAATCGAACATTCGCACCTCAATACCGCAGCTTTTCATCAGACCGATTTTGCTCTGCCAATAGTCGGTTGCTCCCAAGTCAGGGAATAACACAACGCTTCTTCCTGCCAGAACGGATAGGCTGTTGGCATTGAAGCAACCATTCTTTCCACCCGATGCTATCCATAAGAATTGCGGTAGATAGTAGGAAGCAACGAGTGCCGTTTTCTCGCTTTCGACCAGTGCAACAGGACGGCTTTTGTCTTCAGGAAGCAGATGCTCTCCGAAGAAACATTGCTTCAGATTATAATCGCCTTTGTGCAGTACGGAGTGTACCCATGTGACATGATTGTATGGCTCTTTTATCCGCTTGCCAGTTTCGGAATTGTAAAGCATTATCTTACCCGTGCGGACTTTATTCTGATTGTCCGTCTGCCAGAATACGGTTGCACCGTCCCAATATTTGGATGTACCAACCTTGTATTTCTTCATGAGTATTAATGTCTCTGTTTCTCCGAACTGAGCCGATAGAAATTGAAACAACTTGTTCGCCGGATAGCCACGTAATGATTGGTTGACTATATCCAAATCAATGTGGGATGTGGCTATAGGTTGCATTTCCTTAATAGGTGCATAGCTTCTGAAACTATTCTCCGCAAATTTTTCTTTTTCTGACGGATTCTGCTCAAAGTAATCACGAGGCGTGAAGTGATAACCGCATTTCTGCTCATGATCACAACGTCCCACATACTTTGGAAACTGGATTTGCTTCTCAGTATCGATGTACTTTGAAAAGCATCTTGGGCGGTGACAGTTCGGGCAAGTATGCCGAGTGTTGACACCTTTGTAGGGTTCTAATATAAATCTATGTGTACTCATTGTATGTTTCTTTTGGGTGTGTCACTTTTGTCGTTATTGTCGTTTTCGGTAGAAAAGTGTCAAAACCGACAAAAATGTCACGGGTTAATCTTTGAATATTCTCCATGTTTCTCTTTGCGGAACAATGTCCCGATACTGTCATTGAGAAAGCGTTGAAACGTGCGCTCCTTCATTCCGTTCTGCTCGGCTATTTGTATAGCTTGGGCAGTTGTAAAGGCTGGAGGAAGCAGATTGACTATCGCTTGTTGTTGGCTGTTGAGCGCATTTTCATTGAGTATGTTTTGAACGCTCAATGCGGATTCCTTGAAATACTCCGTCAGTTTGATGGCTCGTTCTACAGTCAACAGATCGATATATGTTTTATCACACTCTCCACAAGTCCATCGGGCTAATTGGATAATCAGGCAGAAGCGGATGATGTATATCTCCAACTTACAATAGATACTCACGATAGTGTCGTTTGTCTCTCGGTCGCATAACTCTGAAAAATGGTGTTGCCATTCGTAAAGCCGTTTCTTGGCATCTTCCGTGAAAAGAAGAATATGCAGTTCTATCTCTCCATACTCATTGAGTGTGTACTCCTGTTGTATCAGCTTATCAATAATGGCATTCCACTCTTGTTCTATGTTCTCCGGCAATTCCTTGTCATTCCAACGTGCTTTCTGTTGCAGATTGGGCATTACAAATAGAATACGGTCGATGAATCCGTTACTGGAGCGTTCTCCTTTTGCCAACTCACTAAGAATCTTCTTTTGGATAGTGCCGATAACAGAGATATATGGTCGCTTGATGAAGATGGAACTCTTAGCGTTCTTACGGTCAGATATAGTGGTCTTGGCACTGAACACTGACAGCCAGAACTGTTCTTCCGAACCGTTGTTATAACGGTTGAAGTTCTTGAACCAAGCGGATAATTCATCAGCCCACAAGCATAAACCACGTTTGTTCTGTGCATGAATAAGGCTCAAGCCTTCAGGGGTTACATCTGAAATCAAGAAACGTTTACGGACTGGTTCCTGTGGAAATTGCTCTTCACCGCTTTCTGTACGTTCTTTACGACTCATACTCATCAATTCATCGTACTTTGCAAGTGCTTTTTCAAAGACTTGATTTTGCTGATAGTCGTAATCAAGAAACGGTTTCATTGCAAAGCTCAGCGGATGGCTTTTGTTCGCTCCCGGTCGTCCAATCAATGCCATATACAGGATAGGGCTTTCTATCCAGCCTTGCTTGATTTGGGCAAGATGCGTGTTACCGATGCCAACCGCTATTGCCGTAAGGATAGCTGCGGCAATGTAGTCAGTCGGGTAGTTATGGCATTCGTGAACCTCACTGATGATGCGTTGGATTTTTGTCGGAAATACGCTAACTGGAAAATCAGTTCCCGTCAGTCGCATACTTAAATCAACCGCTTCATCAATGACGGATGCCGGATTAATAGAATATGTATCCATAGCCACAACCATTAAAGTTTCACGGATGATTTGGGCTTATGACGGACACCTCCTTGCATATTGGCAAGCATTTCTTCATATGTTTGCTCGGAAGTCTTTCTACGCCCGTTCTCAATCCAAGCCAGAAGTTCGTCCTCGTAGAAATAGAGTTTCTTCCCTTTCTTATAGGCAGGAAGCAGCCCTTTGCGTACCAATGTATAAATGGTAGGCTTGGCTTTTCTGATGATACGGCAAGCATCCTCAATTTCAACCAACACGTGTTTGTCTGATACTGGCGGTTGAAGTTCCGACACCATTCTTTTCAACTCGATGACCTGTTCGGTCAGATAACCTACCGCTTCGGGCAGCTTATCAAATGTTACTGTTTCTTTTGCATACGTCGCTCGTTTTTAATTGTTCGACGGCAAAGGAAACAGGTGTTTCAATGGTGGAATCATTCACCAAAATATAACTGA
>ENA-OWPN01001446-OWPN01001446.1-human-gut-metagenome-genome-assembly--contig:-NODE-1446-length-21413-cov-8.771982_pt1 | contig 21413 bp, 19 predicted proteins | sample MGYA00248266_ERZ651850 | MGnify/ENA primary metagenome ERZ651850 (study PRJEB26924, sample SAMEA4378296) | human gut metagenome | biome: human gut; feature: human-associated habitat; material: faeces... | reverse complement strand
CCCACACTCAGCCCCTTCCCACGGGGAAGGGGTTTGGGGTTAGGGATAGAGAATTTGCTCTATTTTTATAAAAATAGACTTTTTCTACAGGCTGAATTGTTTTATGTATACGTTGATTGAAAAAGATGTTATACTCGGATTCCTGACAGCCTGTGAGATTCCCGGAATATTATCAAGGAATATCAAAATTGATACGGTTGCCATTGCACCTGAATATCAAAATAAAGGCTATGGAACTGTTATGATGAACGAATTTTTCAATCTGTTTGAAAATGCCGTGTTTTCTTTAGAAACAAAAAGAAACAGCATTTCGTATAAGCTGTACAGCAAAGTCGGATTCAAAGAGGTAAACGGATGCTTATCTATGTGTAAATATGACAGTAAATAAAGAACCGCCGCAGACAGCAACCATTTGTCTGTCTGCGGCACTTGAACGGATAGTTATTTCATCATTTTTCTTTTTCAAACAGAATTACTTCTTTTTAGTTGCAATTCAATAAAGACTTGCTTAACAAGGTTTAATCCGTCCTTATATTTCTCGTGGTGGTCTGCCCACCGTACAAGCTGCCAAAAAGAAAATGTTTCATTTGGCTCAATAATCACCTTATTGATTGTTCTTGCGGCAAGTTTAAGATTATGTACCTTGTTAATTTGATATTTCATATCAAATCCACTGTTTTCATTCATCATAAGTGATGAAGTTTCAAATACCGTATTAGGCAATAGTGCCTCAGATTTATTTTTGGCGTATTTGTTTCCGTCTATCAGCATTTCTAAATAGAACAGTTTTTTCCTTTGCCATTTACGGATAGGAAGTAAAAAGGGAAACACCTGTGTCAGTCTTTTTCTTTTCATAAATTCACCCTCTTAGTTTGTTTCTCCCAGATATTCTTCAAGGCATATTCCTCGTTTGTATATTTCGGTAGCCGCATTAACACCGACATATCGGTAATGCCATGGCTCGTTGGCTATACCTGTGATTGCAACTTTATTCTCTGGATAGCGATATATAAACCCATAGCGATAGGCATTTTGAGCGAGCCAGTTATAAACCTCATAACCATATGAATTTATGCCATCAGCATTTATATCAACGCCAAGACCAAGTTGATGTTCACTTGTTCCCGGAATAGCAACCCAGCGTTCTGTTTCTGTTTTTGCGTCGGATTCAGAATATCCTTTTTCGATATACTCCGCCATTGATTCATCGTATATTTGCTGTTGCTCCTGCTCTGTTCTGTAGCCGGAGGCAACAACAGGATATACACCATCATCCCTCATATCATCAAACATTTTCTGAAGCTGAGGGTATATTCTGCTGTCCACGCATTGTCCGTTTGATAGTTCTGTTAAATCGATTTCACTGTCAGTTTCAAGGGGATGCCATTTATTCACCAGTATCAAGCACCATTCTCCATCTGCTTCATTTTCATTACCAAAATCAATGGAAGGCAATGATGCCTTGTTGTATATATCTGTCCCTGCAAAACGCTGAACAAAGATGCAGGCTAATGCTATCAGTAAAATCAGGAGGCAGATAAATAAGTGGGGACGGCGTTTCTTAGTTTGTTGGGTATGAGTTGACATCGTTTTTCCTCCCTGATAAGCTAAAAAAGCACGCTTGCTTTTGGTACTGTAATTGTACCAAAAGCAAGCGTGCTTTTTTTTCGTTTCCCCACAAGAGTTTCCTATGTTTTCCTGCGGAATTTCTTACGATTTTCCTACAGGAGCGGAAGAGTGACTGTAAATTCGATTTGCTCATTTTCACTTTTTGCGGTAATTGTTCCGTTATGAAGCTCAACGATTTCTTTTGCAACTGCAAGACCCAATCCTGCACCTCCGCTTCTGGAACTTCGTGCAACATCAAGACGATAAAACTGTTCAAAAATGCGTACAAGCTTTTCTTTTGGAATGGTATTGCCGCAATTGGTAAACTGAATACACAAATTTTCACCGTTTTGTTTTACAGCAATATGAATCGTGCTGTCATCAAAGCTATAATTCACTGCATTTCTCAGCAGATTATCAAAAACGCGCTGCATCTTATTGACATCGCACTTTATCATAGTGTCTGGGGCTATTTCAAGCTCACATTTTAAATTCTTCTCTAAAAGCATTGGTTTGAATTCGTATATAAGCTGTTCAAGCATACGGGTCAAATTGACCCTGCTGTACTCAAGAGTGATATTAGAAAGATTAAACCGCGTGATTTCAAAAAATTCGTTAATTAAATCCTCAAGATGTTCTGCTTTTTCCAAAGAAATTGACAAATACTTTTCTCTTAATTCTTCGGAAATTTTGTTTTCGTCCCGCAGCAAAGTTAAATACCCAATTACTGAGGTGAGTGGGGTTTTCAAATCGTGGGCAAGATAAACAACAAGGTCATTTTTCCGCTGTTCTGAAAGCTCTGCTGCCAGTTTTCGTTGTTCAAGAGTATGCTTAATGTGATTGATTTTCTTTTCGATTGCGGTTAATTCAGAAGGCAAAACAATATCTCCTGAATTTTCTTCTATCAGAGCATCTATACTACGGTTAATTTCTTTGAAATACTTGGAAAATTCATTTAGATAAAAGCGCAAAATAATTGCAAATAACAGTAAGGAAAGCACTACGAAGAAAAGACTCATATAATCTCTAATATATATTGAATATACATTATAAGCTCGGTCATAATCATGGTAGACAAAATTATCCAAAAAACCCACAAAAGTGTCTGCTATGTGCCCTTTTAAAAATAGAGAGTACAAGGCTGCTAAAAAAGCAAACGCAAAAAACAACATTCCAAAAATACTAATCAATAATTTGTTTTTAAGAAGACGATAATCATCTCTTTCGCTATTTCTTTTATTTTTCAATGGTATATCCCACTCCCCACACAGTTTTTATAAATTTCGGTTTTTTTGCAGGCTCATTAAGCTTTTCCCTCAATCTTCCGATATGAGCCATAACAGTATTATTGTTATCAAGGAATTTCTCACCCCAAATATTTTCAAACAATTCCTCAGACGAAATAACTTTTCCTCTGTTCTCACACAAGTACCAGAGGATAGAAAACTCAATAGGTGTCAAAGTAACCTCTTTTCCATACAAAGTACATTTGTGAGTATTCTTGTTTATAATAAGTCCTCTTACATCATGTTCTGCAATGGGAGCATCTATTTCCTTGGTATTAGCCGCATTATTATAACGAACATAACGACGAAGCTGTGTTTTTACTCTTGCTACAACCTCCAAAGGATTGAAAGGTTTTGTAATGTAATCATCAGCTCCAATGGTAAGTCCCATAATTTTATCAGTATCCTCAACTTTTGCCGTCAGCATTATAATAGGATAATAATACTGTTCTCTGATTTTCTGACAAATACGAAATCCATCAATATCTGGAAGCATTACATCTAAAATTGCCAAATCCATTTTTTGCGTTTCAATACATTCCAAAGCATCCAGACCATTATAAAATTTATGTACCGTGTAACCATCATTTTTAAGATATACCTCTATTAGATCGGCTATCTCTTTTTCATCGTCTACAATTAAAATACTTTCATTCATAATCAGCTTTCACGCTCCTTATCAACATCATCTGGTAACGCTTCCATAATATCTCCAAAATCACATTTCAAATATTCACATATCGACAACAAGACAGGTAGCGTAACATTTTGATTTTTGCCAAGCTTAGCTTCTAGTACTCCTTTATCATTTTGTAGGTCACTCGTTCCTTGGGCTTGTATTCTTCGGCTCTTTTAGCGATATTATCAAGCGGAACTTTTCCCTCACCCTCACCAAACTCAACTTTTACGTTGATATGTCCGTCTGGCTTTTTGTGGGAAAGCAGTACTACCGTCTCAACGTGGTTTGTGCCGCTGAACATATCGACTGCTACGCACTTGTCGGTGGAGTAGCCGAGCTCGGCGAAACAGGCGCAGTCACGGGCGGCGGTGGCGGCGTTGCAGGAGACCATGACGATGCGGGGGGCGGAGAAGGCGGCTATCTGCTCGCAGGCGTCCCTGCCGCAGCCCTTGCGGGGCGGGTCTACCATTATCACGTCGGGGCGGAGGCTGCGTGAATGCAGTATCCGTGCGGCTTCGGCGGCATCGGCACAGATGAACTCGCAGTTTGTTATGCCGTTTGCGAGGGCGTTCTGCTTTGCGTTTTCGATTGCCTCGGGGACTATCTCGACGCCGATTATCTTCTTTGCCGTGCGTGCCATGGAAAGCCCGATCGTGCCTGCTCCGCAGTACAGATCAAGCACCGTTTTGCCCTTCGGCTCAGCAAAATCACAGGCTGATGAATAAAGCTGTTCCGCACAGGGAGTATTAACCTGATAAAACGCCTTCGGAGCTATGTTTACGGCGTTTTTGCACATGATGTCACAAATGTAGTTTTTTGATGTCAATACTATCTCTTCATCGCCTAAAATTACGTTAGTATCCCTGTTATTTACATTGATTACAGAACTTACTATCTCGGGGTATTTTTCAAGAAGTCTGTCCGAGAGAATTTTAATTTCCGGAACATTTTTTGCTACTACTATACAAAGACATATTTCTCCACTGTAATAGCCTTTCCTTAAATATAAATGACGTAATATACCTTTGTGCGTAGTTTCATCGTAAGCGGTCAGATTAAGCCCGGTTGAAATTTTCAGAAAGTCGGCAGTGATTTTCGAAAAAATGTCGGGCTGTAAAAGGCACTTTTCGCAAGGAACTATTCTGTGCGAGTGGAAGGCATAGAAGCCTGCGATAAGATTTCCGTCCTTATCGGTGCCTATGGGTATCTGTAGCTTGTTGCGGTAGCCGTTTATATTGGTGTTGCGGATTATCGGCAAAAATTCGGGCGAAAGACCGCCTATTCTGGTAAAAGCGTCCTTTACGAACTGCTCTTTGGCTCTGAGTTGAGCCTCGTAGCTAATATGCCGCAGAGAACAGCCGCCGCACTTAGTGTAAATGGGGCAGTCGGGAGTGACCCTGTCGGGAGAGGGGGTGATGATCCTCTCTATCTTGCCGTAGCAGTAGGTTTTGTTTACTTTCAGTATCTTTACTTCAAGCTTGTCCCCTATAGCAGAAAACGGCACGAAAATAACCATGCCGTCCTTCTTGCCTATACCGGAACATTCGCTTGAAAGAGCCGTTATCTCAATTTCAACGATGTCGTTCTTTTTCATTATATCTGTCCTAAGCTGAGTGCCTTTAAATAAGCGTTTATAAAGCCGTCAAGGTCGCCGTCCATAACTGCGCCGATGTTGCCCATTTCGTAGCCTGTGCGATGATCCTTTACCATTGTGTAGGGCATGAATACATAGGAGCGTATCTGTGCGCCCCAGGCGATCTGAAGCTGTTCGCCCTTGATGTCGGAAATCTTGTCGAGGTGTTCTCTTTCCTTGATTTCAAGCAGCTTTGACTTCAGCATACGCATAGCGTATTCTCTGTTCTGATGCTGAGAACGCTCTGTCTGGCAGGCGCACACGATACCTGTGGGGATATGCGTGATACGAACAGCGGAGGATGTCTTGTTGACCTTCTGACCGCCTGCACCGCTTGCACGGTAAACGTCCATCTTGATCTCGTCTTCGCTTATCTCAATGTCAATATCTTCATTGATTTCAGGCATTACTTCAACGGAAGCAAAGCTGGTGTGGCGGCGTCCGGAGCTGTCAAAGGGAGATACACGGACAAGTCTGTGTACGCCGTTTTCGCTCTTCAGATAGCCGTAAGCGTTTCTGCCCTCAACCAGTATGCTGGCGCTCTTTATGCCTGCTTCTTCACCGTCAAGGTAGTCGAGTACGGTTACCTTCATACCGTGCTGTTCTGCCCAGTGGTTGTACATACGGTAAAGCATCTCGACCCAGTCCTGAGCCTCTGTACCGCCTGCGCCTGCGTGGAATGTGAGGATCGCATTATTATGATCAAATTCGCCTGAGAGAAGGGTAGCGAGCTTCTGCGATTCAAGCTCTGTTCTGAAATGCTTTGCAAGCTCCTGTATCTCGGGAAGCATAGATTCGTCATCCTCTTCCTGAGCAAGCTCGAGCATTGTCATTACATCGTCATAGCTTTCACGGAGCTTTTCGTAGCTCTGTACTATATTCTTATCTTCGCCTATTTTCTGAGAAATTTTCTGAGAATTTTCTACATCGTTCCAGAAATCCGGCTGTGCGCTCTGTTCTTCGAGCTTTACTATTTCTGCTTTGAGATTATCAAGGTCAAGTGCGCCGGCAAGCTCTTTAAGCTCAGGCTCATAGCCCTCGAACTCAACTTTGAGTTCATCATATTCTAACATAGGTTACCGTTCCTTTCAATTTTGCAATACTGCTTTATTATATACCAAAAAAATTTTTTTGTAAAGCCTTGAAATCGTTTTCATTTTATGATATACTCAATTTATTCGGTGAAAACGCAGGTTTTCACAAAATTATTCCGGTAATCTGTCCTGTGGGCAGTGTTGCCCGGTATTTCTGAACAGAAAAAAGTTGTGTAAGGAGTTTATTAACATGAGCGAGATCAAGAAGATCCACATGGGTCCTGCTAAATGTGCGGTTGACCTTGGCGACGGAAGTGAAAGAGGAGAGTATGTAAACCAGGATTATATCCTGAACAAGCTGGGCAGACCTCACAGAGCGGTAAGCCTTATGTATTGCTATTATCCGCTTGACGAAACATGGCCCGCAAGAGCGAGAAACGCTTTCAAGGACAAGGAGATCACATTCCAGTGGGATTATCCCTATGACGACTATTTTACATATAAGGGCGGTATCGGAGGAACAACCGACGATGAGCCTTTCACCTGTATGCGTGATGTAAGACGTCACGGACAGGACGTTATACTTACAATGACGATAGATCCGAATGTTACGGACGAGCATCTCGAACAGATAGGTAAGGAGCTTTCGACATTCGGCCGTATGCAGCTGAGAATCAACCACGAGGCTACAGGTAACTGGTTCTCGTTTACAAAGCGTGCAACATATCAGCAGGTGGCTGATTTCTATATCCACGCTCGCGAGGTAATTAAGAAGTTTGCGCCCAACGTACAGACTATTCTCTGTATCGGCGGTGTGGAGCATCCCGAAAAGGGCGGAGAAATCGAGATGGAGAAGGAATTTGCCGATGCTGTAAGAGCAACGGATATATGGTCTGTTGACAAGTACATGGCTCTTCACTGGGGCTGGCCTTTTGACGTAGCGGACGAGGGCGGAAACTCTTTCGGCAGAAGCAAGGTAGCGGATACATATAATCTTACTAAGCTGTCGGAAAAGCGTTACAGAGAGCTTTGCGGCGGAGTAAAGAAGCCTATGGTAATGAGCGAGTTCAACGCTGACGGCGATGTAACGGGACCTTACGAGCAGGCTGAAATGGTAAAGGAATTCTGCGATATGCTCAAGAACGACAAGGATCAGGGCTGGTTCAACGGCTTTACATTCTATCAGTTCCGTGACAGAGGCAGACTGGGACTTGAAATTGAGGATCCGAACAATGCGGACTGCGGTATTGAACAGCCTGTAATGCAGACCTACAAGGAAATTATTCACGATGAGTATTTCTATCCCGAAATGAAAAGCGAGGGTGACGCACAGTTCCCTGTAAAATTACGTTGGGGCGGTTCTGAGGACGCTGAGGGTATCGAGATACCTCTGCACTTTGAAAAGAACCCCACATTCTGCGAAATCACATTTGAGGACGAGGACGCAGAGCTTAATCTTATGATGGAGATAAACGGCAAGTGGTTCTACAAGGCACCTCACGCAAAGACGATAGACTTCATGTCGGCATTCTTTGAAAAGCCTCTTGAAAGCGAAGCTGATATGACGCTCAAGATATTTGCGCCTCCTGCAAGCGGTGAGAACGTAAATGACGGCAGCGAGGAATGGATGCTGAACACTTATTCGACTATCACGAAGATGCCGAATATCCGTATAAGATTTGCACCTATCTTGAAGTAAGGCGGCAATGTGCCGCTTCAAGTTCCGCCTTTTGAAATGACTGAGGTTGGCTTAGGGTGGCAAAACGGCGGGACTAAACAAAGCAATAATCAATAAAAGCGGTTACAGTGATATGCTGTGGCCGCTTTTTGCGGTGGGTCGCCGCTGACAATTCCGCCTGCGGCAATATGCCGCTTCAAGTTCCGCCTTTGGAAATGTTTGAGGTTGGCTGAGCGTGGCAAAACGGCGGGCGGCAAAGAAAGCAATAATTTAATATGTGGCGGTCACGGTGAAGTGGTGTGGGCGCTGTTAAAGCATTATGCTTTACTACCGGACACCATTTTGATGAGCGCTGAGAATTGAATATAAAGAATCCGCTGTTTAATGCAAATGGCGGATTTTTTGTGTTGTAGAAATTACGGTATTTGTCAAGCTTTATTTTTGCGTCTTCAAAATCTTCAAAGATTTCATACTTTAAAAATTCTCTGGTTAATGAACCGTTCTTCTTCGCCCTCCACCTGTGTGACATTGCAGAAGTTATGAAGCAGGGACGGAAGAAGAAAATCCCCTTTGAGCTGGTGGAAATCAGAGTGATTCGACATTGCCTTGTTGACTGGAGAAATCGAGAAATCAGCCAAGGAAATGATGTTGCTTCGGAAGTGATAGGAGAACTGCTATGTTTATTGTGAAATTTGTTCGTAAGGATGGAAAGCCTGACGAGGAGTATTACTACCATACGCTTCAGAAAGCGGAAACACACAAGAAGCTCTTTGATGACGATGATTCTGACCTTTATGAGCGTATAGAAATCATCCTCGACTAATTGAATATTTCTGCTGGGAAAGGCTGCTGTGATGAACAGCGGCTTTTCTTTTTCGGGTAGTGTTCAAGAAGTCATAAAGTTCCGTGAGTAATGGAAAAGACTGAAACGGCAGATGGTGAATAGTGTGCTCATCTCTTTGGTATAGGTAATGCAATAGATTAAGGTAAAATCACGATTTATCAAGAAAGTCTTGACTTTTTGACATTTTTGTGCTACCATATTATACACAATGCGTGGGGAAGGGGTGCTCTAAGTTGACGCTCAACTATAATAGATTGTGGAAATTATTAATAGACCGCAATTTGACGAAAACGGAATTAAAGAGTTTGGCTGGTGTAAGCACAAACATTATAGCGAAAATGGGGAAAAATGAGCCTATTTCGATGGAGAGTATTGCGAAGATTTCGCTTGCACTTCATTGTGGAATTGACGATATTGTTGAAATACAAGGGGGAGACTAAAATGTGGCGATGGGATCAAGGCAGACTATTGTATTTCCAATTCGATGTTTTAAGAGAAATAGCAAAAGTCCTTGTTAAATTCGATAATGTTGATATATCTCAATGCGAGCAATTGTTTCGAGATACACTTGTGAATGAAACAGGTATGCCATTTTTGCCAACTCATTATACGATTAAAAGAAACTACTCCAGAGTATTCCAATGTTCATTTCTTGCTAATTTTATAGGAACAAAGCTGGTAGTTACGGATGTATGCAGAGACCTGGCAAGCGTGAACGGTAAGCAAAAGAGCGCCGATGATTATCTGTTAAACTACATTTCAAGGTTTCGTTTCCCCTTTCCTGCGTTTGATAATTATAACTCCGCAGAGCAGCGAGTGTACCCTTTTTGTGCTATAATTAAACTGTTGCTTGCTCAAGCGGCCCGTGGAAATGAAGCCAAACTTTCACTTGATGATATTTTCTCCTACATTATTTCAAACAATTGTACAGGATTTGAGGATATAGACTATTATAAGGCTTTAACCCCCAGAGCATATAATTATACTGATACAGAACGCCGGCAATTGCGTGAAATGGTTATCTTTATTAGTCAATTGAGCATACTAAAAGTTTACAACGGCTATTTATTTTTAGATACAATTGATGAAAACGCAAAGGCCGAAGTCCTCTCAAAATTCTTAAAACCGGAAAATCGATTCCCAAAGGCGGATAGACTTGAAGAATTTTATGAAATGACTTCAATATCGCAGAAGATCGTAATTCCAACATTTGAGGTGTTTACTTCCGATCCAACGGATATTGAATTCATTGAAGGAAATAAAAAGCGCGTGGAACATTTCCGTGTAGAACGGAGTGGCTTGCTCCGTAAGTATTATAGGCAGATGAACCCTATACCTCATTGCTGTGCCTGTGGAACAGATATGAACATCCGCTACCCTTGGACCGATTATTTGCTCGAAATCCACCATCTGCTTCCGCTGTCGTCAACAGTAGCAATTTCGAGCAAAGGTACATCCTTAGCAGATATCGTTGGTCTATGTCCTTCGTGTCATAGAGCTGTACATATGTATTACAGAAAGTGGCTTCGAGCAAATGAGCAAAGCGACTTCAAGTCTAAGCAAGAAGCGCATGACGTCTTTATACAAGCTACAAGGGAGATTGCATAATGAGCAAGCAAGTAAAACTTACAATCGAACAGCAAAAATCATTGCTTGACGAAGCAATTGAAAACAAGGTTCCTTTTGATCAGGTTTTAGAACAAAAGGGATACACATATGATTCATTGCAGTATCTTAGTAACCACACTATTGGTGAAGAGTGCCTACAGCCAATACAAACGTTGGATAATATCGAGCGATCCACTGAAGATATTCCGGCTGTCAGCTTCTTCTCCGGAGCTGGTGGGCTTGATATTGGGTTCAGCTACGCTGGATTTGAAAACTTGATTTCAGTTGAATTTAATGAAACCTTTTGTAATACACTGAGGAAAAACAATCCCAACAAGGTTGTTATTGGCCCACCACATTATGCCGGTGATGTTAGTAAACACGAAGAGGTTGCGGCCATTCTCAAGAAGAACGGAGTTTCTGTGCCATTTAACGGTGTGTTCCACGGTGGACCGCCATGCCAGTCTTTTAGCATTGCTGCAAATCAGCGCTTCAATAAAGACGGTGCAAATTTTAAACGAACAGGGTTTGACGACGAAGAAAAGGGAACACTGATTTTTGACTATATATGGTATATCAAAACTTTCCGTCCACTTGCTTTTCTCATTGAAAATGTTGAAGGAATTACAGACTTTGATACAAATGGGCGAATTCAAGCAGCTCTCAATGATTTATCTCAGTGTGGCTACAAAATTAACAAGCCGCAGATTGTTAATGCAGCGAATTTCGGAGTGCCGCAAAACAGAATGCGATGGATCGTTGTTGGCACTCGTGGAAGCAAGCCAATCAAACTGCCAACTCCAAGTGAACGGATAACACCTTGTGGCTCTGTCTTTATGCGTGATATGGATGGTGTTCCAAACCATATTACCCGAAAACATACAGCGAAATCAGTTAGTCGTTATATGATTCTCGAATATGGAGGAAGAGATAAATTAGGCAGAGTAGACAGACTTGACCCAAGGCTTCCATCAAAGACCGTAATTGCTGGTGGAACAAAAGGTGGCGGGCGTTCTCACCTTCATCCATTTATTCCACGTACTTTATCGGTTAGAGAATGTGCGAGACTGCAAACCTTCCCTGATTCCTACGAATTTACAGGAGCCAATGCTAGACAGTTCACTCAGGTCGGGAATGCTGTTCCACCACTGCTGGCATACAAACTTGCATTAGCAATTAAGCAAGCAATAGCTGATGATCTCAAATAGTAGCAGAAGTAGCACGTGAATTATTTTCATTCCTTCCTACCTAAATATTTCCGAGCAAGACAAAAGCGTCGTAGAAATACGGCGCTTTTTTGTTACCCGGAAGCGACAACAAGCGGCGTTTGAATGGCGGACGGTAAGGAATACAGCCGTCAAAGTGAAGCCGCTCATATCGAAAGAAAACGCCCAAAATCGCCCCGAAAACATACTGCGGGGTCAGGTTTTGGGTGTTTCTGCATTTCGGGAGCAAATCGGCAATTAGGTAGCACAAAGGAGGTGTCCGCTATGCCTCGTATGCCGAAATACCTCAAGAGAGAGTGGGCGTTCTTTCTTGATGAGCGTGGTAGGAAGAAATATAACGAGCTTTGCAGGAAATGTGAAAGGAGTTGCAATCAGAGCTTCAGTGCCACCTGTTTATCAAGGGCGGAGTTTTTTGCTGTTAGCTGTTAAAAATGAGAAAAGTGGTCGGCGCAAGGGTGGCGGTGCTTTTGAGAAGGTTGTGGATGCTGGGACGGTGAAATGATAATATCGTAAAATCGGCATATATATTTGCTTTGTATTTATTCATTTCCACAAAAAAATCGATAATTATTTGGCGGTTTTGTTGAAAATGATGTGAAAACGTGATTTAAATTTGACTTTAGTTACACAATGTGATAAGATAAGCCTATAAAAAGGCGGTCAAAAACCGTATTGTTTATCCTTTGTGCGAGGTAGCAGAATGAAGAAGAACAAGAATGTATATGACGGTGCTGAAATAGTTCCGGAGAACGTTGAAAATAAACATAAGAAAGGGAAATCTCTTACCGGCAGAATATTCAGGTGGATGTGTCTTGCGGTGGGCGGTTCACTTATGCTTGTCTGCATAATCAATATACTGCTGAGCTATACATATCTTAAGCAGGCACTTGTGAATGAGATGGACGAGGTAGTGCATACCGCATCGAATACTATTTCAAATCAGCTTGAATCTGTTGTAAACGCAATAACGCAGATCTCTGCCGACGCCGATTTTTCTGACGTTGCAGATGTATCTGCGATACGCTCGAAGTGTATTTCTGTCGCAAGAGATAATTCTATGTATGTAAAGGTCGATATGACGGACAGGGACGGTAAGGGACTTAACGACGACTCTCTCAACTGGTCGGATGATCCTGCATATCGTGAGGTAATAGAAACCAATAAAGCGGTTGTCGGTGAGCCTTATTTCTATGAAAAGACGGGTAAGGTCGTTATGGACGTTACCGTGCCTATAATTTCAAACGATATAAATAGGCTGCTGAGAGCGGTGCTTCGTATAACAGTTGACGTGAATGTATTCTCGAATGTTATCGGTCAGATTTCAATCGGCGATACCGGCTATGCGATGATGGTTGACGCTAAGGGAAATATAATCGCACATCCGGACTCGGAACTGATACCGCAGCAGATGAATTATATCAGTCTTGCTTCGCAGGACGGCTCATATCAGGCTATGGCTGATTGCGTTTCATCGGCAATTGCGGGTGAATCGGGATTCGGCGAGGTTACGCTTGACGGCGTTTCAAAATATGTCAGCTATGCGCCTATAAGCAATGCGGAGGGCTGGAGCTGTATAATGGTTGCGACACCGTTTGAGCATACGCAGAGCATTTATAATTCTGTTGTTATCGGCATGATTGTAGCGGTCGTATGCTTTGCGCTGTCGGTACTGCTTATAATAACGATAGTGAAAAAGATAATTTCGCCCGTAAAGCAGTGTTCGGACAGAATCGTTACGTTATCGCACGGCGATCTTCATCAGCAGGAGCTTGACTTCGGCAAGAAAATTGACAAGGAAATATCTCAGCTGAGCGAAAGCACGAACCTTATCAGCAAGAATATAAACGAGATCATATCCGACATTGACGCTATGCTAAGAACGCTCGGAAACGGCGATCTTACATATAAGCCGGCTGATGTTTATCTCGGTGACTTTGCGCCTATCAGGCAGTCATACGAATCTATAATGATCTCACTTAATAAGACGATGGACAAAATAAGCAAGGCAGGTCAGCGTGTTGCTACAGGCTCTGAGCAGGTGGCATCTGCGGCAGGCAGTCTTTCGGGCGGTGCGGCAAAGCAGGCGGCGTCGGTTGAGGAGCTTTCGGCATCGCTTACTGAGGTTGCGGAAAAGGTCAACCGTAACGCAGTGAGAGCGGAAAACGCCGCTGAGAATTCGGCTCAGGCTACAAAGCTTGTTGAATCGGGCAACGAACAGATGAACGGTCTGCTTGGGGCTATGCAGGAAATCGGAGAAACATCCGGCGAAATCGAAAAGATAATAAGAGCGATAGACGATATTTCGTTCCAGACGAATATACTTGCGCTTAATGCGGCGGTAGAGGCGGCAAGAGCGGGCGACGCAGGAAAGGGATTTGCTGTTGTTGCTGACGAGGTAAGAAATCTTGCGGGCAAGGTCGCTGAGGCGGCAAGCACAACAACGGAGCTTATCAAGAACTCGATGAAGGCTGTTGAAAACGGAACGTTGATCGCAAACAGGACGGCACAGACGCTGACCGAGATCGTCAATACGACAACTGCCACCACAAAGCTGGTAAGCGAGATCTCAACGGCTTGCGCAGAACAGGCCGAGGCTATAGAGCAGATCAATGTCGGTGTTGATCAGATTTCTTCGGTAGTACAGACAAACTCCGCTACAAGCGAGGAATGTGCGGCTTCTGCACAGGAGCTTTCGGTACAGGCAAATCTGCTTGACGAGATGGTATCCGGCTTTACGATCGACGAGGAGCTTGTTACTCGTGAAGAAGTGACGGAGGACGAAGAACCGTCCGAGGAAGAGGAAAACGCCGAAAACGGGGAAGAACCCGAATATGCGGATGACGACCCGGACGTTGACGAAAACTGAATTCCTTAAAACAGGCAACAATATATAACTGATCCCTCCTGCATTATCACGCAGGAGGGATCGTTCTGTCAGTATTCGTCTTTTATGCGGAATAAGGTTTCGTGGGGGTCGGGTTGACGGTCGGCAACGTACATATCGTTTATCACGATGTAGCGGCTGTCCTGAAGGGTCTGTACTACTTTGTCGATGCCTTCCTCAGTGCCTTGCGCCTCCATTTCGACCGAGCCGTCGTAGAGATTTTTTACCCAGCCTGTTACGCTGTAGAGCGAGGCGGCGTTCTGCGCCCGGTAGCGAAAGCCGACACCCTGAACTCTGCCTTTGAAGAAAAAGTGCTTTCTGATAATGTTTGTGTTCATTTTTGCCTCCGTCAGAATGTGAATATATCTTTATCAAGCTCTTTCACAAGCTTATCGCTGTAAAGCTCCATTTCTTCGGGGCTTTGTGAGCTGAGAGGCTCGATTATGCCGATCGTCATCATACCTGCCTGTCTTGCGGCTTTGAGAGAAGCGGATACGTCATCGAGCATAATGCAGTTTTCGGGCGGTATGCCGAGCGTTTTTGCGGTATCGAGATATATGTCGGGGTACTGTTTGCCTTTGCCGAAAACGGCGGCGGAGCTTATCGTTTCAAACATTCCCCACAGTCCTGTGTGATGAAGCACGGGGGTGTAAAGCTCGGGGGTCTGTGAGGTGCATACAGCGGTCTTGTAGCCGTTTTTCAGAGCAAGCTCAACCGTTTCACGAGCGAAGGGTTTTAGTTTTACGTTATGGCGGTATTCGTCTATGGCGAGATCTGTCCATTCCTGCATAAGCTGTTCGGGCGTTTCGGGAAGACTGAAAAGATCTATAGTATACAATGCTGTTTCGTAAAAAGAGCGGTGGCTGCATTGCCTGCCGTAATCATCGGGCGGAGTGATGCCACGTCTGCGCAGAAATTCCTCGTCAACGTACTGCCAGACGTACATCGAGTCGAGCAGAGTACCGTCAAGGTCGAACAGCACGGCTTTTATATCGTTCATATTCTTCTCCTTTCTTGGCTTCTGTATATTGCTATTGTATCACAATAAGGCGGTGGGGTCAATAAGATTTTACGGACGATTTTTGTGTATGCGGCTTGCAAAATGCGTGGATTTATGGTATACTGAATTAAAAGAAATACAGAGAAGAATAAAGGAAAGAAAAGAAAATTGGAACAGACAAAAGAAAACAAGATGGGCGTAATGCCCGTAAACAAGCTGCTTGTTACAATGTCACTGCCTATAGTTATATCAATGCTTATCCAGGCAATGTATAACCTTGTTGACAGCGTATTTGTGGCACAGATAAACCCGGACGCACTGACCGCTGTAGGCATGGCGTTTCCGATGCAGAGCCTTATGATAGCGTTTCAGACGGGGCTTGGCGTCGGTATGAATGCGCTTGTATCACGGTATCTCGGACAGAAGAAGCCTTATGAGGCAGGTCTTGCGGCAACGCATGCGCTTATTCTTACCGCTTTGAACTATGTTATATTTTTAATAGTAGGGCTTACGGCGATACCTGCGTTTTTCTCGATACAGACACATTCCGAAATCATAGCGGGATACGGTGTTGAATATCTGTCAATCGTATGCTGTGGCTCGCTCGGATTATTCTTCCAGATATACGGCGAGCGTATATTGCAGGCGACAGGCAAGACACTGCTTTCGATGGTGTCGCAGATACTCGGTGCGGTCATAAACATAGTGCTTGATCCTGTGTTTATTTTCGGTGTTGATTTTCTCGGAATACCCGCAATGGGCGTTACGGGTGCGGCAATCGCCACTGTAACAGGTCAGATAATAGCGGCGGCGGTAGGATTTTTACTGCACCACTTCCACAACAAAGAATTAAGGCTTATATTCAGAAAATTCAGACTGAATCTTGGTACGATAAAGACGATATATGCCGTCGGAATACCTTCTATTATAATGAGTGCGCTGGTTTCGGTGCTGACGTTCGGTATGAATATAATACTGAAAGCGTATGAGCCTGCGGCGGCTACGGTATTCGGCGTATACTTCAAGCTGCAGAGCTTCGTATATATGCCTGTGTTCGGTATGAATAACGGAATAGTTCCTATCATAGCCTATAACTACGGGGCAGGAAAGCCGAAGCGTATAACGGATACGCTGAAGCTCGGTGTTATCTGCTCGGTTGCGATAATGACAGTCGGACTGCTGCTGTTCCAGCTTATACCGGTGCAGTTACTGGGAATGTTTACTCCGACGGACGATATGATAAGGCTCGGTGAAACGGCGCTCAGGATATTCAGCGTATCGTTTGTATTTGCCGGAGTGTCGATAGTGTTAAGTTCGGGCTTCCAGGCGCTCGGAAACGGCTTTTACAGTATGATAGTATTTATAGTAAGGCTTATTGTGCCGACACTGCCTTTTGCGTGGCTGTTCGGTATTATCGGAGGGGTTGACTGCATATGGTGGTCGCTCCCTGTAAGCGATTTGTTAGGACTTATTGTTGCGATACTCCTTATGCGCAGGATCTATAAGAATGTCATATCGAAAATGTATGACAAACAGGATGAATCCTCGGCACAGGTACAGCAGGCATAAGAATAAAGCACAAACGGAGGAATGATTATGGGAAAAATAATCACTATTTCAAGACAGTACGGAAGCGGAGGAAGCGAGATCGGCAGAAAGGTCGCAAAAGCACTTTCAATCCCGTATTACGACAGGACGATAATTGATGTTACCGCAAAGGAAAGCGGATTTGATCCCAAATACATAGAACGTGCGGAGCAGACAACAACGACCAGTTTTCTTTACAATCTTGCGATAAACGGTATGTACACACAGCCGCTTACCGACCAGCTTTTCTCGGCGGAGTGCAGAGTTATCAAGGCTCTTGCGGATAAAGGTCAGTGCGTTATAGTCGGTCGCTGTGCGGATTATGTGCTGAGGGAGCAGTACAGTACATTTGATGTTTTCGTGCATTCTACGGATGATTTCAGATGCGGACGTATCTGCGAGCATGACAATATAAGCAAGGACGAGGCGCTTTCGATTATCAGACAGAAAGATAAGGCAAGGCGCAGACACTACAAGTATTATACGGAACGTAACTGGGGCGAATCGCTGAATTACGATCTGTGCATCAATACGGCTACCTGCGGTATTGATGAGGCGGCTGAAATAATCGCTAAGCTTGCAGGCAAATAAAGACGTCGCATTCAGCGGCTGACGCCTTTAAGAATAGTAAAAAATCGGCTGTCAATGGTGACTTTCAAATCACATTGGCAGCTTATTTTTTTAAAACAGTTAAACAGAGAAAATATTTGAACAGAAGGAACGGTGAACGATGGAATTTGTAATGCTCTTTTTTTCGGCAATCATCATTGTCTGCATTGTAGGCAATAAGCTGTCGGCAAGGATAGGCGTACCGAGCCTGCTTATATTTCTGGCACTTGGTATGATATGCGGCTCGGACGGTATTCTGAAGATACCGTTTGACAACTATCAGCTCAGCGAGCAGGTGTGTACGGTATGTCTTATATTTATAATGTTCTGCGGCGGTTTTTCTGCCAACTGGAAAGCGGCAAAACCTGTTGCTTTGCGTGCGGGACTTTTATCCTCGCTCGGTACGATAGTTACGGCGCTTATTACTACGGCAGGCTGTCATTTCCTGATAGGATTTGATATAAAAGAGAGCTTTCTTATCGGTGCGGTTATTTCGTCTACCGATGCGGCATCGGTGTTCTCGATACTTCGTTCAAAGCAGTTAAACCTGCGTGGCGGTCTGGCTTCACTGCTGGAAATCGAGAGCGGTTCTAACGACCCGTTTTCTTATATGCTGACGGTCATTGCACTTGCGATAATGGCAGGTGATGATATTTCACAGCTTGGTCTTCTTGCGGTGCTGCAGATAGTCCTCGGTGTTGCATTCGGCTTTGCAATGGGACTTGCCGCAGTGTTTGTAATGAAAAAGGTGAAGCTGTCGAAAAACAGCTTTGACATAATTTTTATGATGGCGATGATATTTGCGGCATATTCCGCACCTATACTGCTCGGCGGCAACGGATACCTCAGCGTATACATAGCAGGTATCATCATCGGTAACAGCAACATAGGAGAGAATAAGGCACAGCTTGTACATTTCTTCGACGGAATAACGGGGCTGAGCCAGATAATGCTGTTCTTCCTGCTGGGATTGCTGTCTAATCCTTCACAGCTACCGGGCATAATACTTCCGGCACTTGCAATATTTGCGGTGATGACCTTTATATCACGTCCTGCTGCGGTGTTTGCGATATGCTCAAAGGGGTATACATGGGCTGACAGGCTGTTTATAGCGTGGTCGGGTCTGAGAGGCGCATCGTCCATCGTTTTCGCAATAATGGCTACGGTGAGCGATGTGTACACGGACAGCAATCTGTTCAATATAGTAGTGTGCGTCTGCCTTATTTCCGTTGCATTTCAGGGAACGTTACTGCCGAAGGTTGCAACTGGGCTTAAACTCATTGATAACGAAAGCAGTGTATTAAAGACGTTCAACGACTATCAGGACGAAACTCCGCAGTTCAATATGATGCGTATATTTGTATCGGATACTCACACCTGGAACGGACACAAGATAAGTGAGATAGATTTCCCGGACGATTCGCTTGTGCTTATGATAAAACACGGCGACAGCACTATCGTTCCGAAAGGCGATACGGTGATAAATGCCGGAGATGATGTTATACTCAGCATTCCGTCATACAGGGACAGCGGAAATATATTGCTCAAGGAATATGAGATAGGGCCAAAGCATTTATGGAAGGGAAAGACTATAAAGGAGCTTGATCTGCCGACTACGCTTCTTATTATAATGATAAAGAGAACCGGCGATATGGTTGTACCTAACGGAAGCACTGTAATAAAGCAGGGTGATATTCTTGTTGTCAGCGACCAGTCGCATATAGAAGAAAAGAAGAAAAAGGATAAGCACGGCGGTGATGAGCCGGATAAAAAGCCGGATAAAGCGGCTGAGAATAAAGAATGCGATGAAAAAGAGGGAGAGAAGGTGAGCGTGTAACAATTGACGGAACAACGATAATGACTTTCGGACTTGAAAATAAAGGTCGGCTGTGATAGAATAAGGCTGACGGCTTTTGTAAATATGAAACTGCCGTGTTATATAAGCGGCAGTTGTTTTTTTGTGAGGAAAAATATGAAACGCAGTAAGAAAATATCGGTGCTTAGAGAGTGCGCTAGAAACAGGCATATATGCAGGTGCTTTTACGAATATGACAAAAGCTATTGGTATTACTATATCAATGATTTCAACGACAAATTTGTACTCGGGCAGGAAGAAAACGACTTTGAACTTAACGGGTATACAATCCGTAAAATTGACAAACTGAAAAAAGCGGAAATCAAGAATGATGTCTGTGAAGAGATAAACAGACTGAATGGGGTTGCAGAGCAAATCAAAGCTCCCGGAATTGATATAAGCTCGTGGCAGAGCATATTCAATTCGCTCCGTGAGTGCGGTGAATGGGTGATAGTCGAGAATGAAAATGAAGAGATATTCCATATAGGGATAATCTTAAAGGCGGGGAAGAATAAACTGACGATGAGAGAGTTTGACGCAGACGGAAAATGGCAGGAAGAAACCAAAATTCCATACAAAGAAATAACAAGCGTCAGCTTTAAAACAAGATATATTAAAAACTTCAGAAAGTATCTCGAAAGAACGAAAGAAGGATAAGTATGGACATTAAGGAAAACTTCAAGGGGCATTTAAGCACTATCAATCATCACAAGATGGAAGTAATGAGGCTGTGCTTCAAGGTCGGTCTTTATAAGCAAGGGCTTATGCATGATCTGTCAAAATACTCGCCGAAGGAATTCATAAGTGGCGTGGTATTTTACACGGGGGATAAAAGCCCGAATACGACCGAAAGACGTGTGACGGGAAAAAGCGAGGCGTGGCTTCACCATAAGGGAAGAAACAGGCATCACTTTGAATACTGGATAGATTATGGACAGGAACCGGGTTCTGCGATGCAGGGAACGAAGATGCCTGTAAAGTATGTTGTGGAGATGTTCTGCGACAGGGTGGCGGCTTGTAAGACATATTATAAAGAGAATTATAACGACAGTATGCCGTTTGAATATTTCAACAAGAACAGAAAACACTATATGATGCACCCGGAAACTATGGAACTTCTTGGAAAAATGCTGATAATGCTGAAAAGATACGGCGAGGAGGATACGCTGGTATACATAAGGGAGAGAATCCTTACCGGAAAGTATCCGAAAAAGACAGCGGTAAAAAGCTGATAAAATACATTAAATAGCAGAAAAATGCAGTAAATAGAATTTATAGACAACTTTTTACGGCTGATTGTATAAAGTGCCTTTAAAAGCGTGAATTGACGAGTAAGTTTTATGTAAATTTACTTTGAAAAAAACGTTGACAAATGTCGTTTTCCGTGATATAATAGACAAGCACTCAAACGAGAAGGCACAAAAACAGAGGGTACTTAAGAAAGCCTGAAACCGCTTGAACAGTGAGAAAGATGGCAGTCGAGGGTACGAAGAAGAGCTTAAAAAACCGGAAGGAAGAAACGGCGGAAGCACGGTGACCGACTGGTAAAAAGTTCAAAACTCTGAAAAAAGAAATTTAAAAAATTTCAAAAAAGTGCTTGACAAACTCGAATGAATGTGATATAATAAATAAGCTGTCGCAAGAGCGGCACAAAGTTCCTTGAAAATTGAACAGTACAGAATTAAAAACATTACCTTGAGATTCTTAAGAGAATAACAAGAAATTCTGGATGAACACAAAATAACGTGCTAATAGATAGCAAGTTAGCGTTCAGCAGAGCAATCAAACTTTGATATTTAAAGCGAAAGCTTGAATATACCATTTAACAAAGAGTTTGATCCTGGCTCAGGACGAACGCTGGCGGCGCGCCTAACACATGCAA
>ENA-OWPN01001444-OWPN01001444.1-human-gut-metagenome-genome-assembly--contig:-NODE-1444-length-21432-cov-3.186696_pt1 | contig 21432 bp, 15 predicted proteins | sample MGYA00248266_ERZ651850 | MGnify/ENA primary metagenome ERZ651850 (study PRJEB26924, sample SAMEA4378296) | human gut metagenome | biome: human gut; feature: human-associated habitat; material: faeces... | reverse complement strand
TAGATACAGCAAATGAAATTTTGAATAGTGTATTATTTGAATCTATGAGCTATTTCGATTATGATGAGAGGTTTTATCATGGATTCGTGAATGGCATGCTACAGGGAGTTACAAATAGCAGCATTTATTCAAATCAGGAATCTGGTTTAGGGAGATATGATATCGCCGTGCTACCTGCGTATAAGAAAAAAAGAGGGTTGGTGCTGGAGTTGAAGGTCGCAAGCAAAGAGGAAGAAGTAGAAAAAACAGCGAACCTGGCGTGTGAACAAATCAAAGCTATGAAATATATAGAGGGCTTGAATAAAAAAGGATATACAGACATTGTCGGGTATGGAATCGCCTTTTATAAAAAATCATGTATGATTATAAAGTTATGATTAGTTTAGTTACACAGTAAAAGGATAAAAAAGACTCATCTCTATCGTGTAACAAAAAGAAAAAAGTGAAAAATGCTTGACGATTGCATGAAAATAAAGTAACATAATGGACAGATAAACAATGACGTGGAAAAGAAGAGTAGGCAGGTATGCTTTTGCAGAGAGTTTCCGTTTGGTGAGAGGAAATAAAGAGGAACTGCTGAAAATGGTCTTGGAGTCGCGCAGTCGAACAAGGTAGGCTGCGACGTGTTCGCTCGTTACAGCGATAGGGTATAACTTTCGTATAGCATACGAAAACGTACTTGATGAGGTTTTCACCGCGAGGTGGAAATAAACTTAGGTGGTAACACGAAATGCAGCTTTCGTCCTATGGGATGGAGGCTTTTTTATATGGCTACAGGAGGATGAGGACATGATTAAGTTGGAACATGTCAGTAAGACATTTGACAGCAAAGCAGGGAATGTTCATGCGGTGCAGGATGTCACACTGACGATACAGGACAAGGAAATATATGGTATTATCGGCTTCAGCGGCGCCGGTAAATCGACACTGGTACGCTGCATCAATCTGCTGGAACGCCCAAGTGCAGGAGCGGTTGTCATTGATGGACAGGATATCACGCAGATGCGGGATAAGGAGCTGCGTGCGATGCGTAAGAAAATCGGAATGATATTTCAGCACTTCAATCTGATGCGCAGCCGTACGGTTTATCAGAATATTGCATTCCCGTTGAAGGGGAGTGGATTAAGCAAGGCAGAAACGGATATGAAAATCCGCAAGCTGCTGGAGCTAGTGGATTTGAGTGACAAGGTGGATGCCTATCCATCACAGCTCAGCGGCGGACAGAAGCAGCGTGTGGCAATCGCACGTGCACTGGCAAATGATCCCAAGGTGCTGCTATGTGATGAAGCGACAAGCGCGCTGGATCCGCAGACGACAAAAAGCATTCTGAAGCTGCTGAAAAAGGTAAACGAGGAGCTGGGAATCACCATCGTTCTGATTACGCATGAGATGGCAGTAATCAAGGAAATCTGCGACCGTGTGGCAGTTATGGAAAACGGCTATGTTGTGGAGGAAGGAAGCATCCTTGATATCTTCTCCAAACCAAAGGCAGAGGTAACACGAAGCTTTATCGCATCCACAAGCAATGCACACCGTATACAGGAAATGCTGGATGCAGGTGCCAGTGTTACCAGACTGGAAAACGGACAACGCATGGTGAAGCTGAATTATGATTCTGTCAGCACCAGCAAGGCACTCATTTCCGAGATATCCAGACTGTTTCTGGTAGATACGAATATCATTTTTGGAAATGTGGAAATTATCAAAAACACACCGCTGGGTGATTTGATTGTTATACTGAGCGGTGAGGAAGCAAATATTGATCAGGCACTTGCCTATCTGAAGGAGCATGAAGTCGGTGTGGAGGTGATGAAGGCATGCTAGAATTTCTAAATACGATTATTCCTAATATTATGAGCAAGCTTCCGGATTTCTGGACAGCAATAATGGAGACATTCATCATGCTGGGTGTTGTCGGTGCGATATCACTTCTGATTGGAACTCTGTTCGGTGTAATTATGGTCGTAACGAAAAAGGATGGAATCTTACAAAATAGAATCCTGTATTTCATCATCGGAAAGATCATCGATTTCTTCCGGGCGATTCCCTTTATTATTCTGATCTTTATGATTTCACCGATGACGCGTGCAATCGTAGGCACTACGATTGGATTGCGTGGAGCGATGCTGCCGCTGGTCATTGGTGCTGTACCTTTTGTGGCACGCCAGATTGAAAGTGCTCTATCCGAAGTGGATTACGGTCTGATTGAAGCCAGTCAGGCGATGGGATGCTCTCCGCTGGAAATCATATTCCGTGTATACCTGAAGGAAAGCGTACCAGGTATTATCCGTGCCACAACGATTACACTGATCACACTGATTGGGTATATCGCCATGGTTGGTGCAGTCGGTGGCGGTGGTCTTGGTGACTTCTGTATCCGTTACGGGTATAACGCCTTCCAGTTTGATGTCATTTATGTGAGTGTCATCGTGCTGCTTCTGATCACCTCACTCATTCAGGGAATCGGAAATCTTGCGATTCGTAAAACAACACATTAGCTGTAAAGGGAGGGACTGATATGTTGCGCATGCTGAAGCAGAATTGCCGGATCTGTCGAATGTGCAGCTCACAGATTTGGTGATTTATAAACAATATATATAATATAGAAAGACGAGGGTAAAAACATGAAATTAAAAACATTAGCTGTAGGTTTATGTACCATTGCATTGCTTGCTGGGTGCGGATCCAAGGGAGATGATGCCGGGAAGAGTGAAAAGGAGGATAAGACGATTCGTATTGGCGCAAGTGTTACGCCGCATGCGGAAATTATCCGTCACATTCAGCCGGTTTTGGAAAAGGAAGGCTATACCTTGGACATCAAGGAATATACGGATTACAACAAAATGAACCAGGCGCTGGCAGACGATGACATGGATGCAAACTTTTTCCAGCATCAGCAGTTCCTGGATAACTGGACAAAAAATGCAAATGCTGAAGATAAGATTACAAGTGTATTCACTGTTCACTATGAGCCGATGGGTATCTATTCTGTGAATCATAAATCCTTAAAGGAGCTGGCAGACGGACAGAAAATTGCGGTACCGCATGATTCTACAAACGGTGGCCGTGCATTGATGCTGCTGCAGGAAAACGGCATCATCACTTTAAAAAAGGGCAAGGGTATCGATGCGACAAAGCAGGATATTGAAAAGTACAATAAAAAAGTGGAAATTGTAGAAATGGATGCAACTGCCTGTGCTACAAGTCTGCCGGACGTAGATTTTTCAGTTATTAACGGAAACAATGCACTCCTTGCGAAGGTCAGTGATAAAGTGATGGCTTCTGAATCCAAGGACAGTGAGGCAACAAAGAGCTTTGCCAATGTGATTGTTGTTCAGACGGCACATAAGGATGATGAAAAAATTAAGGCACTGATCAAGGCTTTAAACACTGAGGATGTAAAAAAATTCATTGAAGATAATTATGACGGTGTTGTTGTACCTCTGGTACCGGTAAAATAAGATAGAATAGCATGGAAGCAGGTGTGTACTGCAGACCATGCTTTTCTTTATTTTGCTTTTATATCCAGTTTTGATTCGTTGATATCCCATATCAATAGATGCTTTCTTTGTGTAAAATGATGTGATTTGCGCCCGGAATGACAAAAATCAGTGGCTTTCCACTATGAAAAACAGTATAATAGAGGGTACATAAGGAGGGCATATGAAAAACATTAAGACATATCTGAAAAAGAACGGCTTTTTTGTATTCTTACTGACTGTCATACTGTTGATAATCATTGCCTTGTCCGTCTATATCTTTGTGAATACGCAGGAGCAGCGGGAACCGGCTAAGCCGGCAGTGACCACACCGGCACCTGAACCGGCAAAGAAAACAGCGGAAATCACGCAGTTTGAAGGAGAATATCGAAAGGATATGAAATATATCGATGTTTCCTGGAGCTATGAGAAGCATAATTCCTCTATCAACGGTGTAGGATTGTATATCAATGATACCTATGTGGATAATGTACTGGATTACAGCAGCTATCAGATTTCAAAGGATGCATTTCATTATCCGACAGGAGAAAACGTATTGAAGCTGGTGTTGAATCTGAGTAATGGAAAAACAGTGGAAAAAACAACCAAGGTATTTGTCAACTATGTCGTCAGTATGGAACAGCAGGTGAAACAGGCTGGTAATGCAACAGAGGTTACCTTGATTTATCAGTATGATGAAGCGCATCCTGTGGATGTTCCCAGTATTTTTATTACGGATGCCAGCATTGTGAGCGGGGAAATCAAGTATATCGGCACAAAGCGCAAGACGAAGGATGGCAGTGTGTTTGCGGAAACGACATATCAGATTAACTGGCCGGAGGCAGTGGTGACCTATCAGCTGTTTGATGTTCGCTGGTCTTTTAAGGACATACAGTACAGTAAGGATTTTCAGGCAGAAAAAGGAAAAGCAGGTCAGGGGAACGAGTAGGGCAGAGCAATCTGCCCTGTTTTTCAGGTAAAGGAGGAGATGACAATGCGAATCTTGCATACAGCGGACTGGCATTTGGGAATAGATTTGTACAAGCTGTCAATGATAGAGGATCAGCGCTGGTTTAAGCAGCAGCTGAAAACGATCGTTGAAGAAGAAAACATTGATGTGATCCTTGTAGCGGGAGATGTATACGATACCGTTCTGGCAAGCAAAGAGGCGATCGAGATATATGATGATATCATGTATATGCTTTGCATGGAGCTAAAGAAAAAGGTGATTGTCATCGCAGGCAATCATGATTCCGCAACCCGTCTGGCATCACTGTCAAGGCTGTTGAAGGGAATGGGATTGTATGTGGTCGGCAGTCTGCAGGAGAAGGTGGCTGGCATTGAGCTTGAAGACTGCATGATTTACCCGATTCCCTATTTTCATGTGGAGCAGGTACGAAAGGCCTATGATGTGGATGTGCATTCGCAGGAAGAGGCTTTTTCCTGTATCTGTCAGGATATTCTTTCGCATGCGGATAACAAGCACCGTCATATCGCCATGGCACACGCCTTTTTGGCGAATGCGGATGTGTGCGAGAGTGACCGGTTTGCGAATGTCGGGGGAGCGGATCTGATTCCTTCGAGTATATTTGACGGATTTTCTTATACAGCGATGGGACATCTGCATCGCAGACAGCATGCGGGAGGTCGTGTCTGGTACAGTGGATCACCGCTTCCCTATTCTTTTTCAGAGGCAAATCAGCGCAAGGGGGTGCTGATTTATGACAGCAAAAAGGATACGATAGAGGAGCGTGACATCACTCCCTTACATCCCCTGCATGTGTTGAAGGGAAGCTATGAGGAATTGAAAAAAGGGATGCTGGAACAAGGCGCAGAGGCAGCGGCCTATGTTAAAATAGAGGTAACAGATTTGCCTGTTTCCTATGAAATGCTGGAATATTTTCGTCAGGGCTATGAGAATCTTCTGCAGCTGAGCGGGAAAAGCATGGAGCAGGAGCAGACAAGCATAACCATACGCCTGCAGGATCTGGAAACAGTTTCCGATCTGGATATCGTGACACAGTTTTTTCAGGATTATTACGGGGAGGAACTGAGTGAGACTGCCAAAAAGTTGTTTCAGCAGGCACAGCGGGAAGTGGAAGGGGAGGCTGCGTATGCGACCTGAGATATTGAAGCTGCAGGCATTCGGGCCCTATGTTAAAGAGCAGTGCATCAATTTTCATGTGTTTGATAAACGGCATCTGTTTTTGATTCAGGGAGAAACAGGAAGCGGAAAGACGATGCTGCTGGATGCCATGACCTATGCTTTATATGGGAAAAGCAGCGGCTCTCAGCGCGAGGATTTTTTAAGCATGCGTTCCCGTTTTGCAGAGGCGCAGGATGCCACGATCGTTGATTTCCAATTTCAGCTTCATCAGAAAACATACCGCTTCGTCCGTAAGATCACGATGCGGAAAAAACGCAATCAGGAGCTGGCAGCGGTGATGCAAATCGACGCAGGGGAGATAATCGATGGCTCCTTTGTGCCGTTTTTTGAAAATCCCAAGCTGAAAAATGTAGAGGAAAAGGCTGAGGAGCTGCTTGGCTTGAGCTATGCACAGTTTATTCAGGTAATGATTCTGCCACAGGGAAAATTTGAACAGCTGCTGACAAGTAAGAGTGAGGAAAAGCAGGAGATACTGAAAACCCTGTTTCAAATGGAGCGATGGACAAGCATCAACCAGGTGCTGAGCGATACCATGAAGCAAAGAAAAGAACAGCTGGATGCGAAAAAGCAGCGAAAAGAGGCATTACTGAGCGGTATTGATATGCAGAGTCTAAAGGAAATAACCGAATGGCTTCAGGAAGCGAATAAGCAGAAGCAGGCGCTTATGGAAGAAGGAAAGCGGCAGCATGCGCTGCTGGAGCAGGTTAATCTCTCTGTGACACAGCAAAAAAACCGGGAGGAGCTATCCGCACAGCTGCGAAGCGCACAGCAGCATATGGCGGAGCTGTTACAGCAGGAAGACAGTATGAAAGAGCTCGCTGTATATCTTGAACGACAAAAGGAGCTGATAAACGTACTTCCGCAGTGGAATACCCTGTTGCAATGCCGCAAGGCTATGAAGCAGCGAAGCGCAAAGCACCTTACAGAACAGCAGAAGCTTACCCGTTTACAGGAGCAAAGAAGCCAGGTGCCTGCCTGGCAAAAGCAGCTAGCGGAATGTAAGGCAAAGGAGCAGACTTACACACAGAGGCTTCATGCAGGTGAGGAGCTGCTTCCTTCTGTGAAGCGTCTGCAGCAGCTGCGTACTGAGGAGCAGGAGCTAAGGAAAAAGAAGGCTGCGCAGCAGAAGCTGGTAGAAGTACAGCTTACCTGCCGTGAGCAGTTAAACAAGGAGCAGGAGCAGCTTATACAGCAGCTAAAAACGGCAAAGGCAGAATTGGAGCAGCTGCAAACGGTGCAGCAGGATTACGCTGTTTGGAAGCAGGCGTTTTATCATTATCAGCAGGCTGTTTTATTGCATGACAAACGGCAGCAGGAAGAAAAAAAGTTACAGCAGCTGCAGAACGACACAGAGCAGGAAGAACAGCAGCTTGTACCGCTTCAGCAGGCCTATGATGAGGCTATGCGCAGCTATTTGAACAGCAGTGCGGCGCAGCTTGCAGCACTGCTGAAGGAAAATGAACCATGCCCGGTATGCGGCAGTGTTACACATCCTTATCTTGCCAGGGCACAGGCAGCCTATCTGGATGTAAAACGGCTGAAGGAAATGCAGGAGCAGCTAGATCAGAAAAAGGAAGCTCTGCAAAAGCTTCATCAGCAGCAGGATCACATACAGCTGTCCATCCAGGTATTGCAGTCCTCTGTACAGGAGCATGAGGATGCGATACAGGATCTGCTACACAAGCCGTTCTCCCAGGAGGAATATGCAGGGATACAAAGCAGGCAGCAGCGTGCGCTCACACTGAATCAGGAAATTGCACATATGACAGAGCGCCAGGAGCTTTTGATTCAGCAGCAGGCAGAGCAGGAAGCACTGCTGCAAAAGCTCACAGAAAAGCAGCAGGCACTGCATACCGATGAGCTTTTAATAAACCAGCAGCTTACAGCACTGCAGGACAGTATCCCATCTGAGCTGCGTACACAGAGCCAGCTGACCCAACATATCGAGGAAGTAAATCAGCAGCTTGCAACAGCGCAGCAGCAGACCGGTATGCTTGAGGAACGCTTGCGGCAGCTGGAGCTTCAGCTGGTGCAGCAGCAGCGTGACCTAGAACATGCGGAAAAGGAAGTACAGCAGGCGGCCCAGGAGCAGGCACAGGCAGAGGCTGTATGGGCAACGCTTGCACAGCGCGGCATTCAGGAAGCGGAAATGCAGCAGCTTCAGCAAATCGATCTTGCGATAAAAGAAGAACAGCTTCATGCTTATGAGCTGAAAAAGAATCAGGAGCAGACGCGGATCGAGGATTTGCAAAGCCGCTGTAATGCTCTTGCACAACAAAATCTGGAGGAGCTGCTTCAGCAGCAGAAGCAGCTCATGCAGCAGGAGGACCAGCTGCGTGCAGCCCTTGCGGATATCACGAGTCATGAAGCGATGTATTCCCAGATACAGACAGCTCTTATACATATCCAAAAGGAGCTGGATCAGGAGGAGCCTGCATTTGTGGAGCTAGCACATTTCGTCAGAGCAATGCGCGGTGATAACGGTATGGGAATTGAACGCTATGTACTCGGCATTATGCTCAGCAGCATCACACAGCAGGCAAATCAGCTGTTGCAGCTTGTTCATAACGGCCGCTATCAGATTTTCCGCAGTGATGAGGCAAGTGGAAGAACGCGCAAATTCGGTCTTGAGCTTTCTATTTATGATAGCTATACGTGCAGCAGCCGCAGTGTTGTTTCCCTGAGCGGCGGTGAAAAATTCCTCGTTTCCCTGGCCTTGTCTCTGGCGCTATCCAGTGTGGTACAGGCAAGAAACGGCGGTATTCAGCTGGATACTATGTTTATTGATGAGGGCTTTGGAACGCTGGATGAGCACAGTATCGCGGATGCCCTTGCCGTATTGCAGATTATGAGCAACAGCCGCGGGTATGTCGGCATTATTTCACATGTGGAGCTGTTAAAGGATAATATACCGGCAGGAATTCTCGTAGAAAAAAGCAGGGAAGGCAGCCGTATTCAAATCAGAAAGGAATAGGTATAGGAAGATGACGGTTTCATGCGCCATACGAATATACCGGGTGTAAAGCATATGTATGATGAATTTAAGGAAATACTAAAGCAGAGCGATCGAATTGTGTTTTTCGGGGGTGCCGGGGTGAGTACGGAAAGCGATATTCCGGATTTCCGCTCACAGAGTGGTATTTACAGCAAAAAGACCTATCCCTATCGCGCGGAAACTATGATCAGCAGTGATTTCTTTCACGAGCATCCTGAACAGTTTTATGACTTTTATTTTCATGAAATGGTGTATGAGCATGCACAGCCAAACGATGCCCATCGCGCCCTTGCTAAACTGGAGGCGATGGGAAAGCTGCAGGCGGTAATCACACAGAATATTGACGGTCTTCACCAGATGGCTGGCAGTAAGAAGGTGCTGGAGCTGCATGGCAGTATCCATCGCAACCGCTGTCAGCGCTGTCATGCCTTTTATGATCTCGATGAGATGCTGAAGCAGCGCAATCAGATTCCAAGATGCCCTGTCTGTAACGGTATTATAAAGCCGGAGGTTGTTCTGTATGGGGAAAGTCTGGATATGCAGGTTATGGAGGAGGCAGTTTCTTATATCGCACAGGCAGATGTTTTAATCGTTGGTGGAACCTCTCTGGTTGTGTATCCAGCAGCCGGACTGATCCGCTACTTTCGCGGCAGAAAGCTGATTTTAATTAATAAGGAAGAAACAGCGATGGATCAGCGCGCGGATCTGGTAATCCATGATGCAATCGGCAAAGTGATGAAGCATGCTGTTTTACAATAACGGCCTGTGCTGCAGCTCATCATGAAGCTTCACAGCTATTGTATTCTAAAACGCAGGATAATAGTTTAGGTATTGTAGCATTAGCGTAGTACGCTATTCAAAGGAGCCTATGATCATGGCAGACATGTTGATGAATAATCAGATGTCTGCTTTTTTTGACTTTAAAGCCGTCGTTGAAGATGCGTAATAATAAAAAAGCTATAATTTTTATAAATCTGCTTTTTCTCATAATTTTTCATATGATATTATCTGCAGAATCTTAATTTATCTGAAAAACAGGGCCGTATGTTATGTATGCTCACTCAGAAACAAAAAACAGCCGTCCAGCATACAGGATAGGTCTTTTTTTGTTTCAGGTTATGCTCTGTAAAGCCTTTATTTATAAGGCTTTTTTGAGATTTGTCAAGTTGCAATGACCGAATCAGATTGCTATAATGAAGCCATAAAGATTCCTGATACTATGCAGGAAATGCTTGTTGACAGGGCTGTTATGCAGTGCAATGCATACAGATAACGGAGAGAACTCATGAAAAAGCATATCACATCAAAAATTCAATATTCCTGGAAGGTGTTATTCGCTTTATGTTTTTTTTCTGTAATAGGGATCAGTGGAGGTTATTGGCTATATCAGAAAAGCGTAAAGGATGCGGTATACAAAAACACCATATCGTTTATGGATCAGTTGGCTGATCATGACATAAAAAATATAGATAATACAATTCAGGATAAGCAGGAATATCTGCACAATCTCGTACAGCGTCTGCGTCTGCAGCGTGAAAATAAGCGGCAGGAGCTTTCCTATCAGCTGAGTGTGGAGGCACGGATATCCTCCTTTGATAAAATATATCTGATAACAGATACGGGAATGGTGTACGATAATGCTCTGTGGATCACCACCTTGGATACTGTGCCGTGGAAGGATATATATAACGCAAATCTGGGAAGCTTTGTGACGCGCTATATGGTGGATGAGCGAGAGGTTTGGAGTGAATATATCGTATACGGCTATCACCTGGAGAAAAGTGTGAAGGTTCAGGGAGTGAATATCACTGGTGTCGTCGGCTTTTTGCCAATCGATTATATGGATGACATCATTCATGGAGAGAGCTTTAACGGTCTTGGAGAAACTATTGTCATTCAGGATAGCGGGGATATTATCACAGCGAGCAAATACTATGATACCAGCACGCAGCAGAATTTCTTTTCCGAGCTGAAGGCTTCCAAAATACACAACAGCTCTGTAAAGGAGCTGCAGGCAGGAATGAAGAAAGGTGATACTGTATTTTTATCGTATGAAAATCAGGGGAAAAACTATTATGCTATTCTGAAGCCGATTCCTGAAAATGACTGGTATCTGGTTGTGAAGGTACCCCATGAAGTCAACAGCGAACAGATTCATGCCCTGCTAAACCGTTCTCTGATCTTCTTTGGCCTTTTGGGCCTGGTCATCGCTGCGGTCGCCGTTTATATGTATCAGGTGATCAATAAAGCGAAAATCGCCTCTGCTTCGGAAAAGGCGAAATCCGCATTTCTTGCGAATATGAGCCATGAAATCAGAACTCCGCTCAATGGAATCATCGGTTTACAGTATCTGATGCAACAAAATATCGAACATCCCGACAAGCTGAAGGAGTATCTGGAAAAAGCAAATGTTTCCTCGCAATATCTGAAAAGTGTTATCACGGATGTTCTTGAGATGTCCAAAATCGAAAGCGGACAGCTGGAGCTGTATCAAAAGCCGTTTAATCTGCTGGATATGATTCAGGAAATCCATATGATTATCGGTGTTCAGGCTGAGGAGCATAAACAGCAATTTACTTTGGATACCACGCAGATACACAGCACAGCTCTGCTGGCAGATGAGGTGCGAATTAAGCAGGTTTTAATCAATCTGTTAGGAAATGCGCTGAAATTCACACCGGAAAAGGGACAGATTTCCCTGCAGGTGGAGCAGCAGCCGGAAAAAGATGGAATCGTACCTACAAAATTTGTGATTACGGATACAGGCTGCGGTATGTCGGATGAATTTCTGCAGCGTATCTGGAATCCGTTTGAACAGGAGCACAGAATGGCATCGCAAAATGGAACCGGTCTGGGAACAACCCTCAGCAAAATCCTGGTTGAAAAGATGGATGGCTCCATTAAGGTGGAAAGCGAGCTTGGAAAGGGAACCTGCTTTACCATTCAACTGCCATTCCATGTCGATGATACGCACACAGTGAAAGCCCAAAGGGAGGAGGCTGGCTTAGCTTCCCTGCAGGGACTTCATATTCTGCTGGTGGAGGATAATGAATTAAACCGGGAAATCCTGACGGAAATTCTCGTACAGGAGGGCTGTGAGGTCATATCTGCGGTAAACGGCAAAGAAGCCGTGGAGTGTTACCTATACCATGCTGTTCATTATTTTGACGTTATTTTAATGGATGTACAAATGCCTGTTATGAACGGGTATGAGGCGGCAGCTGCAATTCGTCACAGCGAACGTGAGGATGCAGCATCCATTTGTATATTCGCCTTGACGGCCAATGCATTCCATGATGATATTGAGCACGCACTGCACAGTGGAATGGATGATGTTTTAACCAAGCCGCTGGAGCTGCAGGTGCTGTTGGAGAAGCTCGCAAAGCTGGAAAAAAGGGAGACATTATGAAGAAAATACTGATGCTGATGTGCGCCTTCTGTATTGTTCTTGTACAGGGGTGTACGAATACGGATAGAAATAAAAAGGAGCATGTGATTCTGCGAATAAAATGTCCACCGATGACCATGGCTTATGATTCGAATCATATGGATGCGGAAATCTATGATCTGTTTACAGAGGCGGCAGAAAGCTTTAAAAAGCAGTATACGGCATATGATGTGGAATTTCGAATTGAAAAATATCAGTACGTGGATGAAAAAAAGAAGGTAATTGACAAAATCGGTACGGATGAGGCAGCCGATATCCTCTTTGGCGGCTTCTTTAATATTCCAGGCTATATTGCGGAACAGCAGCTGCTGCCGCTGGATGATATTATTGATCAGGACCTACGTACAGATATTGATGATACGATTTGGAGACAAGCGCAGTTTGGAAACAGTACGTATATGCTGCCATATTACACCCTGCAAAATACCCTGCTTGTAAATGCGGACTGGATGCGAAAAGCAGGACTTGACGAATATATCCCCAAAGCCGGAACCATAGCACAGTGGTCAACAGAGGAATATGAAAAAATCCTGTATGCCTTAAAAAAGGTCATGAAGGGGAATAATGAATTTCCTATGTTTCTGTATGGCGCTAACAATCAGGGGGATATGCATATCATGACGCTGCTGCGTGCCTTTGGATCTTCTTTATATGATGAGAAGGGAAGCTTTCATATCAATACAAAGGAGGGCCGAAAAGCACTTCGCTGGCTTCAGCAGCTCAGTGAGGATGAAATCACTCCGGTCGGTGCGGAAAATATGGATTATATTTCCAATCTGAATCTGTTTTACAGCGGACAGCTTGCAATTTGTGTAGGAAATCTTGTCAATATACGTGATGCACAGGATGTACATGGCATGGATCTGTTTCTAGCGAACAGTCCCTCTCTGGATAAAAAGGGCTATGCGACCACGTATCTCAACGGCTTCATCGTCTTTGATAATAAGGATGCGGCCAGAGCTAAGGCCGCAAAAGATTTTATCCGCTATATTTACGATGAGGAGGAGCTTTTGAAATATGCACGCAGCGGGATTCCAGTGAATAAAAGCTATGTCCAAAAGCATGGAAAGCAGCTGGATTATATAACGATGTATCAAAAAAACGAGCACAATGTCGTGAATAATCTGAATGAAAAGCCGAACTGGGAGGGTGTGCGAGCGGTCTTTCATACCTATATTCAGGAGCTGCTGTTAAAGAATCGTTCCATCGAGGAAATTGCGGAGGCGATGGATGACAGTGTGAATAAAGCAATCCAAACAGGTATATTGGAATAGAAGTACAAACAGGCAGTTATAGGATGATGATATGTGCTTTTATGGGGTAAGACTTATAATATGTTGTCATATGGCTTCAAAAAGCATAGGGTAACCTGCATCGAAAGGAAGGCCGCAAGTACAATGCGGATAGGATAAACAGTAACAGGAAAGGATGGGGATTATGACAGTTCAAGAATGCTATTTGCGTATGGGGGCGGATTATGCGGCAGCACTTCGCCTGATGAAGTCTGATGAGCGAATTTTGAAGTTTTTAACGATGCTGCTGCGGGATGAGAATTATACAGCCTTATGTGCTGCTATGGATAAGCGGGATTGTGAGCAGGCATTTCGGGCTGCGCATACGATAAAGGGAATCTCACTGAATCTGTGTCTGAAGGAACTGGCTGCAGCGGCCTCCCTGCTAACGGATGCTCTGCGCCCAGGTGTTTGGACGCAGGATGTGCCGGAGCTGTTTGAACAGGTAAAGAAGCAGTATGATGTCATGCTGGCAGCTGTTCATGAGGCAGTGCAGGCAAACGGAGGAACAGCCGATGAAACGGCGAAATAAAATACTGATAGCGGATGATTCCGAAATCAATCGTTCTCTGCTGGCAGATATGCTCTCCAAGGAGTATGACCTGCTGGAGGCTGGCAACGGTCTGGAGGCTATGGCACATCTGAATCGCTACCATCATGATATTTCTCTAGTTCTGCTGGATATCGTCATGCCGAAAATGGATGGCTTTGAGGTACTGAGCGCGATGAATAAAAATAAATGGATCGATGATGTTCCGGTCATTATCATATCTGCGGAAACATCTTCCACCTATATCGACCATGCCTACGATCTGGGGGCAGTGGAATATATCAATCGTCCCTTTGATGAAAAGACCGTACAGCGGCGTGTCCAAAATACTATTATGCTGTATGCAAAGCAGAAGCTGCTGCAGAATATGGTGATGGAGCAAATGCTGGAAAAAGAGAAAAACAGCCGTGTCATGGTGGATATTCTCAGCCATATTGTGGAATTTCGTAATGGGGAAAGCGGCCTGCATGTCATGCATATTCGCGTCATGACGGAGGTTTTGTTGAAGCAGCTGGCAAAAATGACGAAGAAATATGATTTATCCCCGGAGAACATCACATTGATTACCAATGCGTCCGCCCTGCATGATATTGGTAAAATTTCAATTCCGGAACAAATTCTGAATAAACCGGGAAGGCTGACGGCAGAGGAATTCGAGGTGATGAAAACCCATAGTGTCATCGGTGCACAGATTTTGGAGAATACGCCCTATCACCAGAAGGAAGCATTATTAAAAACCGCACGCGATATTTGCTTATGGCATCATGAACGGTATGACGGCCGCGGATATCCTGACGGTTTAAAAGGAGAGGAGATTCCAATCGCAGCACAGGTGGTGTCACTTGCGGATGTATATGACGCTTTAACAAGTAAACGCGTATATAAGGATGCTTATACGCATGAAACAGCAATGCAAATGATTTTTGCAGGGGAATGCGGAGTGTTTAATCCGCTGCTGCTGGATTGCCTGAAAGCTGCAGAGCAGCATTTGAAAAAGGAATTAAAAACCCGTTCGGTGGAAGATATCTCTATGGAAGAAGTCAAAAGCTTATCCAAAGCTTTAATACAGCGTGGAAATGTATCCGGACGAACGCTTGCACTGCTGGAGCAGGAGCGTACAAAATATCATTTTTTTGCGTCTATGTCGAAGGAAATTCAGTTTGAATATGTTTATCAATCCGATATATTAACCATATCCGAATGGGGAGCGGCAGAGCTGGGATTAACAGAAACCATTGCGCATCCACAGCGTGATCCGGAGCTCTTTGCGGTATTCGATAAACAGGATTTCCTTGATTTGAAAAATAAACTGCTGCAGGCAACCGTAGAGCGGCCGGTGATTACCAGTGTATACAGTCTGCATGTAAAGGGAAGGCAGCACTGGTACAAGGCAGTTGCACGTCCGCTGTGGGTTAGAGAGGATACGGATGAGCTGACCGGTGTTATCGGTAAATTCATTGATATCCATGAGGAACAGACAGAGCTGGATAAATATCGGATCATGGCACAGTATGATAGTCTGAGTGGTCTATATAATCGTTCCTATGCATTTGATCTTATACAGAAGATGCTGGAGGAGGGGGTGCAAACGGGCCGGATGTTTGCATTTCTGCTCTTTGATCTGGATTTCTTTAAGCAGGTAAATGATCTGTATGGACATATGTTTGGAGACCGCGTATTACAGGATGTCGCAAAACAGCTGAAAAAAGGGATTCGCAAATCAGATATTGTCGCTCGCATCGGCGGAGATGAATTTCTGGTGTTTATGGAATATACTAAGGAAATCAGGCCTCTGGTAGAACGGGTATACCATGCCGCCTGCGTTCAATATTCAGGTATAGAAACCTCTATCAGCATGGGCGTTTCCCTGGCACCGGAAAATGGCAGTAAGCTGGAGGAGCTGTTCTATCATGCAGATCAAGCACTGTATTCTGTTAAGCAGAACGGCAAAGGACACTACCGCTTTTATGATTCTTCCATGAAGCATCTGCTTTCGGATATCCCTTTGATACATACAGGGGACGGTGAGTAATCTGTGTATGTATCAAAAGCGTATAAGAAAAGACTGCTTTTATCACGTAGATATCTGCGCGTAAAAAGCAGTCTGTTTTTTCATTATCGGCGTTTATCCTTCAATACTGTATATAACAGCCACATACCAAGAAAAACAGCTGTCATATAACCAATAAACCCAATCGCGGGAATCCCCAGTACCTTCGGTGTCATGTCGGTTGTACAAATTAAGGAGCTTGCCATCAGCAGTCCGCACGATACAATACCAACCACCAGCTTATTGACCATGTGATTGATGGTTTTCAAGGGCACACTGGAATCCATGATTTCAAGATTCAGCTTAATGCGTCCCTTGGTCATCATCCGCATGAGCTCACTGAGCTGTATCGGTATATCGAGTGTTCGCTTGCCAGCTTCATAAAGCTTTCTGCCTGCCTGCAAGGCTTCCTTTTTCGCATCCAGCTTATGAAACAGATGCTCACTGACATGACCTGCCGCAATCTGGATGATATTTGTTTTCGGATCGAGCAGAGTCATCGTGCTTTCCATCGTCACCAATCCCCGTGCAAGCATACTGATACCCTTTGGCATGGAGATCCGGTGCTTATGTGCAATCGTGAATACCTCCTGTATGGCATCCCCCAGATTGATTTCACTGAGATCCATGTGGATGTACTTCTTCATAAAGACTTCCATATCATCATAAAACTGAGTGTAATCGATGCGTCCATCATGCACACCAAGGGTTAACACGACATCAACCATCAGCTCCGTATCGTTGCTGCCGATTGCCTGTACAGCCTTTTTCATGAGATCCTTATCACTTCGCTGCAGGGTTCCCATCATACCGAAATCAATCCAGATGATCATTCCATCGCGGATTCTTAGATTTCCGGGGTGTGGATCAGCATGAAAGAATCCGTCATCAACAATCTGCTTAATGTAATTCTCTGCCAGCTTGGAGGCGATTTCATGCGTGTCATAGCCTCCCTTTATCAGCGTAGGCGCATCGTCAATGATGATACCGTCTATGTATTCCATCACCAGTACGCGGCTTGTTGTATATTCCTGTTCAATAAGCGGAGCACCGATATAGGTGATATCTGCATTGTTCCGTGCAAAATCCATAGCAAACCGGGCTTCGTTGAGGAAATCCATTTCCTGCTTTGCAGTGAACCAGAACTCATCCATCACAATATTGATATCAATCACGCTGCCCAGTACCTCACTCAGCCGTAGCAGCTTTCCTGCTCTGCGAATCAGGGAGATGTCCCGCTCCATCATTTCATAGATATACGGACGCTGTACCTTGACAACGATTTCTCTGCCGTCAAGCAATGCGGCTTTATGTACCTGTGCAATGGAAGCGGAGCCCAGCGGCTTCTGTTCAAAGCTGGAAAAAATCTCCTGCATTGGACAGCCGTATTCCTCCTCAATCACACGCTGTATTTCTGTAAAGGGCAGCGGAGCTACATTATCACGAAGCTTGACAAGCTCTTTACAATAGCGTTCACTGAACATATCCTGACGGCTTGCCATGATTTGTCCGATTTTAACAAAGGTAGGGCCCAGATCCTCCAGGATTTCACGGAATTTCACAGGGTCAATCCCCTTTGTGATATGATGCTTTTTCAGAATCCCGAGAATCTGAGCAAGCCGGCGTTTACTGCTCAGCGTTTTTGTTTCACTCGGATTGCTCATTCTCCATGCCTTTTTCGAGTTCTTCAATACGTGCCTTCAGCATTGCCAAATCTTCCTTGCTGACCTTTTCCAGATCCTTACAGATGGTTTCCGTATCAGCCGGAGTGCGCAGCTTTTCCTTGATGTCATGCTTGAGCTCCTCATTCAGTATCTTTCCCTGTTCTACTGTTAATTCACCTTTTTTCACAAGGGCATCTATGACATCCTTGGATTTCTCCGCTGTAGTGGCAACAGCACCGATGCCTGCCAGCATGATTTTTTTAATATCTTCACTGATCGTATTCATAAAAATGCCTCCTTTTTCTTACATTTATTGTAACACGTTTTATGTAAAAGTATGAGTGTTTTCTGTGAAAAGAATTTCTGTGTATGCTTTTGCATGTTCTAGATGTGAAGAGAATGAAAACGGCAAAATAAGGAAAAAGGAGCTGTAATAATACAACAGCTTTCGTTATCAGAGATTATACATATTTTTTATAAAGAGAGCTTGCATTCCGGTATCCTATAAGCGCATCCGGTATGTAAACATTGATAGAACAAAGTGGTCTTTCTATTATGTGATACGGCACATTTTTGATGTACAACAAATGTACAAGTACTTATATAATATAAAAAAAGAACCTTGTATACAGGCTCTTTCTGCTTATTAACTTAATGGGGCGGCTGATGGGAATCGAACCCACGAATGACGGAGCCACAATCCGTTGTGTTAACCACTTCACCACAACCGCCACAGTGTCCCTGACTTTTTATCAGGCGAGTTATATTATAGCCTATTCATTATGTTTTGTAAATACTTTTGTTGAATTTTTTTGTAGAAATGTTATAATTCCTTTTAAGGAGTGATTCCATGAAAAAAATAGCGTTGATGTGTGATTCCAGCGCAGATATTACAAAAGAGGAAGCGGCAGAATTGGGGATTCATGTATTGCGAATGCCCATTACGATAAATGGAAAAGAATTTATAGAGGAAGAAACCATCTCAGATCAGGAGATTATTGAAGCCCTTGGTCAAAACAAAAGTGTTAAAACAGCACAGCCGATTATTGGAAATATGACCCGTATGTGGGATGAGCTGCTGAAAACACACGATGAAATATTTTACATACCGCTGACAAAGGCGCTATCCGGAACCTGTGGTGTTGCCATGGGGATTGCAGATCAGGAGCCATATCGCAACCGCGTTTATGTTTTAAATTCTGATTTCGTATGTTATCCGGTTATTCATATGCTGCTTACGGCAAGGGATATGTTTGAAAAGGGCTATACCTGTGCGCAGGCGAAGGAAAAAATCGAACAGGAGGGGGAGCTGTTTGCTATATTGATTCCGGAAACACTGACAGCCTTGAAAAACGGCGGTCGTATTTCACCGGCTGCGGCAGCCTTAGCGGGTCTTTTAAAAATTCAGCCCTTGTTAAAGGTGGAGCATGGTGCGATTGATTTGGTAGATAAGGTGCGTACGTTAAAGAAGGCATATAAAGAAGGAATTGAAGTCGTGTTGAAGGATATCGATCCTGAGGAATATGATTGGATGATTATTGATGCGTATAACCGGGAGGTAAGTGATGAGCTGAAGGTCATGCTGGAGGCGGCATGTGGCAGACCGGTGGAACAGCGAATCTTCAAGGCAGTTATTATGTCACATACCGGACCTGGAACGATTGGCTTTGGAAGAATTCGCAAAATTCGTTATTAGAACTCAGGTAGTCTGAGTTTTTTCATGAAAGGTAGGAAAGAACGATGGATATGGATGGACATATTGTATTAGGGGGACAGTATCATAAGGAAGTGCTGTATGCGTTTGTAGAACAGGCTGTTCAACATCATCAGAAGGAACTTATCGTACTGGAGCCTTCCAGTATGTTTCTGGAATGTGCTTCCTTATATGAGGAAGTGAAGGCTACATATCCCTGCCAGAAGGATTGGTATCACGCACAGAATATCTGTTCCATAACTGCCTATCATGCATTTGTTGACGCTATGCGTAAAGAGTCCTTTCCCATCCGTGTAAAGTTTGGTATCTGTGCTGATTATTTTACACAGCATGAAGCACTTTTACGGCAAATGAAGAAAGCATATGCCTATGATTGCTTTGTCGGCTGTATCCGGTTTGTCGATAATGTTGCCTATGACTGGGAACAGTCTAAGGAAATGCTATGGGGTAAATATAATGCGGGTTTTCTATACCGGCGTTATTATGAAATGATGTATGCGCTCATTACCTCAAAGCTGTTTGACGGAGTAAGCGGATTTGATAATATCCATCATATGCAGGTAAAGCCGGGATATTCCCTGCAGCATACCTATCAGAAGCTGGCAATGCTTCTGGCTCTGCATCATATGTATGTGGAGGATGCTGCCTGTGAGACTGTCAGTGTATCGGGAGCTGGGGGATGTTTAAGTGAAGCGTTTCGGGAAATATGCTTAGCAAAGCATATCACTATAACGCCGTGCAGCTATGCGAAAACACCGGAAGATATGTGCTTTTAATAGGTATAATGACAATTCATACTGTAAGGAATACGTTTAAGGCGTGTTCTTTTTTATTCAACAGCTGAAAAATCTTTTCATGATGTATTCTACCGACATATGAGATACTGCTGTTACTGCTGGGATCATGGCAGATATGACAAATCGGATGAGAAATTCACTTTAAAACCACCATGAGCAGGGTCTGTTTTGAAAACCATTACGGGTGTACTATGTTTGCTATGTATATCCGATCAATCCCTCCCCATAAAGGATCGTTGGATATGAAAATATATAATACATATGAATAGGATGCGTGTTGGAAAAGTCAAGAAAATATCGTACAGGAATATGAGAATATCGTAACACAGTAAAGCCTGACTTTTCTTATATAGTTACATATCAGCTGTCGTACATCGCAGCAATCTTATAAAGCCGGTTCTTCAGCTCCTGCCGGATATGCAAAGGCTTTAGGCATTCGCATTTATCACCAAAGCCAAGCAGAATATCATAATAGTATTCATTTTCAATGAAAGGGAAATGAACGATGTAGTGCTGGGGGCCATCCATGGTACACGCCTCATAGGTACAATAATCAAGTATTCTGTCAAGAATAGATGCATGTATACGAAGCTCGACTTCTATCTGCATGGATGTCAGCATATCTGTGATATCCAGCTGCGGCTTTTGGTTTCTTCTGGGTGCATATACTTCCTCCAGAATGTGCAAATCTAATGTTCTGGATAATCTGAATAAACGGAAATCATTTCGTTCCAGACAATAGCCCTGCCAATACCAGCGGCTATTTTTTAAAACAAGCTGATATGGTTCAGCTTTGCGTACGGTTATCTTACCATGATGACCGATATAGGTAAACGCCAGCAGCTTTCGTTCCTGCAATGCTGTTTTGATAATCTCCAAATGCGGCTGTATACTGCTGTTCCCCATCCACGGACTTTGATCAATCCGTATCTGATTCGTTTTTATCTCAATATCCTTTGCTTTTTCAGCTGGTATAAAGCTCTTGACTTTTGTAAGGGTATGGATAAGCTCATCCGTTTGAATCATACCGGACAGGCTGGAAAGACCCATTAGAATCGCGGAAAGGTCAGTCGTGGAAAAGACTTTATTGTCAACCTTATATTTTGGCATAATTTCAAAGCCGCCTCCCACACCGGATATGGAGCGAATGGGAATGCCTGCCAGATCTATAGCATCAATGTCGCGGTAGATGGTTCGCAGGGATACTTCAAACATATCTGCCAGGCTTTGTGCGCTAATCCGCTTTTTGTCAAGCAGTACCATTATTATACTAATC
>ENA-OWPN01001438-OWPN01001438.1-human-gut-metagenome-genome-assembly--contig:-NODE-1438-length-21544-cov-7.689376_pt1 | contig 21544 bp, 19 predicted proteins | sample MGYA00248266_ERZ651850 | MGnify/ENA primary metagenome ERZ651850 (study PRJEB26924, sample SAMEA4378296) | human gut metagenome | biome: human gut; feature: human-associated habitat; material: faeces... | reverse complement strand
GCAAGCAACGCTAAACACCCATTTTCAAAAATTATATAGGTTTATCGACAGTCTGAGCAGGCGGAAAACCGCCTGCCTTAATAATCACAGAACATCACAGTTCATAATGCCGAAAACGGATATTTTAGCAAAATCGTTATCCGTGCTGTCGCAGGCGGTTTCTTCCGAGCTTTCGCTACCGGTATCATCGCCGCCGAAAAGCCCCTGCAACGCTTCAAATATCACAAACTTTATTTCATAATCACGGCTTTCTTCAACCCGCTTGCTTTGTTCTTCGGTAAAAAATTCACCCGATGCGGCAGGCAGGCACAGCGGCGGGAACATTACGCACCACCAGTTCCTGCCCTCTGCATTTCCGATAAGCAGGCGGACGGCTGTGTATTCTCCTGCAGGTAAGGTTACATTCTCGTACTTTCTGGTGGTAAAATATGTTTTTGCGACCTCGCATTTTACATTGTAGCTGTAGCCTTTGGAATGTACAAATTCGTTAGCCTTTTCTTCGATTTCGGCTCTGCGTTCGTTTGCAACAGCTACCGATTGACTGAAGCTGTCACAGTTTCCGAATACATCCGAAAACGTTGAAAGCATATAGTCACGCAGATCGTATTTCAGCGTCTGGTCATCCTTACTGTCCGAGTTTGCCAGTATATGAAGCCTCAGCACTTCCTGCGGCTTTTCCTCGCAATCCTCCGCAAATGCGGTAAAGGCTGTTATTACAATACATATTACCGCACCCAGTATCATAGCCTTGTCAAGAATATTACGTTTAAAAAAACCTGTCATAAGTACCTCCGTAGCGTTTAGCTTTGTGAGGTAATTATTGACAGGTTGGTTTCGTTTATTCGCAGATAAGACTTTATTTCAGATTTTCTATCTGACTTAACCACAGCGTTGCACAGGCATCGCTCGGCATTCTCCAGTCGCCTCTGGGTGACAGCGTTACCGATCCGACCTTAGGACCGTCGGGCAGGCACGAACGCTTGAACTGCTGTGAGAAGAAACGGCGGTAGAAGGTTTTCAGCCATTTCAGTATTGTTTCACGGTCATACGCACCGTCAAAAGCGTACAGCGCAAGCCTGAATACTTTTTCGGGGGTAAATCCCCATCTTATGCCATTGTACAGGAAGAAATCGTGAAGCTCGTAAGGACCTACAAGGTCTTCGGTTTTCTGCGATATTTCTCCGTTATGTGCAGGCAGAAGCTCGGGGCTTACAGGCGTATCAAGTATATCCTCAAGCGATTCTTTGAGCAGCTTGTTATCTGTCGTCTTGCTGTAGTAGCTGACAAGATGCTTGATAAGCGTCTTGGGTATTGAGCAGTTCACACCGTACATAGACATATGATCGCCGTTGTAGGTCGCCCAGCCGAGAGCAAGCTCGGACAGATCGCCCGTGCCTATTACAAGTCCGCCCGTCTGATTGGCGATGTTCATAAGCACCTTTGTGCGTTCTCTTGCCTGACCGTTTTCAAATACCACGGACAAATCGTTTATATCGTGTCCGATGTCCAGAAAATGCTGTTTTACGCTGTCGGTTATGTCGATCTCACGCAGGGTGACGCCTATCGCCTCGCATATCTTCACAGCGTTTGATTTTGTGCGTTTTGTTGTGCCGAAGCACGGCATTGTCACCGCTACAATATCCGTCATAGGTCTGCCGAGCAGCTTCATTGCATTGGCGCATACAAGAAGCGCAAGCGTGCTGTCAAGTCCTCCCGAAATTCCTATAACGGCGGTTTTTGCGTAAGTATGGGCAAGACGCTTTTTGAGTCCGTGTGCCTGCATCGAAAGAATAAGCTCGCATCTCTTGTCGGTCTCATCGGCAGAGTAGGGGATAAACGGTGTGCGTGATACAAAACGTGTTATCTTTGTATCGGTGAGCGGCATATCAAACCATATAGTTTCCGTATCGCATTTGTCATTTCTGAATGATGTGTTTTTTCTGCGTTCAAATGCCAGCTTGTTTACGTCTATCTCGCTGATAACATAATCGTTTGAGAAAAGCTCGCTTTCGGCAAGCGTTGCACCGTTTTCGGCAATTATGTTATGACCTGAGAATACAAGGTCCTGCGTGCTTTCGCCTTCTCCTGCGGAGCAGTAGATATAACCCGAAATAAGCCTTGCAGATTGATTTAAAACAAGCGAACGGCGGTATTCCGACTTTCCTATCATCTCGTTGCTTGCGGAAAGATTAAGAATGATATTTGCGCCTGCCTGTGCAAGATATGTCGAGGGAGGGCAGGGTGACCACAGATCTTCGCACAGCTCGATTCCGAAAGAAAAATCGTGCATAGTGTTACAGCAGAATATAAGTCCCGCACCGAAATACGCACTCAGCGAATCGTCGCATTCGCCATCAGCGTCCGTGTCAAAGCGGTTTAAAAAATATTCGCATTTACTGCCGTCCCAGGCGGTAAAGTGGCGCATCTCGTAAAATTCGTTGTAGTTCGGCAGGTACTGCTTAGGCACATAGCCCAGCACTTTTCCGTGATATGTCACAGCCGCACAGTTATACAGCTTACTGTCATACTGCATCGGCAGTCCGACTACAGTTATCATATCAAGCGCAGACAGTTCTTCCAGAATCGTTATGAGCGCATTCTTAGCACCGTCAAGGAGCGTTGTCTGGTAGAACAGATCCTGACAGGTGTAACCCGTGATGCACAGTTCCGGGAAAACTGCGAGCTTTACATCTTTTTTAGCAAGCTCCCTTGCCAGAGAGATTATCTGCTTTGCGTTGTGCTTGCAGTCGGCAACCTTAATCTCAGGTGTTGTCGCCGCTACTTTTATAAATCCGTCTTTCATATTGTTCTTTTCGGCTTAAGGCTTAAAATTCGTAATTGCCTGTCATTCCGCCGACCTTTCTTTCTATCCAGGTTAAAATATCGTCGAAAACTATTTCCTTCATAGTTTCGTTTACAAGCTCGTGACGTGCGCCGGGGTACAGCTTGATATCAACGTTGCAGCCCTCGTCAATCAGCTTTGCGTATACGTTTCTTACGCCCTTGCCGTATCCGCCGACAGGGTCTGCCGTTCCTGCCATGAATATAACAGGCAGCTTTTTCGGCACCTTTTCAGCCCACTGCTGGCTTGATACTCTGCGAAGAAGGGTAGTAAGGTCAACAAATCCGCTTGCCGTAAACACAAAATTGCTCTTTTCATCATCGATATACTTTTTTACAACATCTCTGTCGTGAGTGAGCCAGTCATAGATAGTCTGGCAATCTTTGATTTTGTCGTTATACACTCCGAAAATGAGAGTGTTCAGCTTATCACTGCGGAAACGCTCGCCCTTCAAGGAAACAACGGAGCGTGTAGCCCTTACTCCTATTTCGGAAAGTGCCTTGTCATCGCCCGTACCCATAATTACGGCGCAGGTAAGCTCGTTAGGAAAGCGTGTGAGATACAGCCTTGCAACAAAACTGCCCATACTGTGACCTATAAGGATATACGGCAGTGCAGGGTACTTCTTTTTCATTATCATCGTCATACGGTGCAGATCGTTTACAAGATGGCTCCAGCCGTCCTTTTCGGCAAAAAAGCCGAGATCGTCGTTTGATCTGACGCTGTTTCCGTGACCGAGATGGTCATTACCGCAGACGATATATCCGTGTGAGGTAAGAAAATCCGCAAAGTGTTCATAACGCTCAATATATTCACACATACCGTGCGAAATCTGAATGATGCCTTTATATCCCACGTTCATAGGAAGAACAGGAACATAGATGTAATATGCACAGTTATCAGTGCCGTTCGAGGATTCAAAAGTGCCTGTGAGCTTTTCGTATGCCATAGCGTACCTTCTCCTTTCGCAAGACGCATCAAATATTTCTTTATACTTATTATAACAAACACAGCCATAAAATACAAGTAAAACGGGGAAAAAGGGGTTAAGCGGAGGAAGTCGGGCCAAAACCGGACAGCCTGTGACTGCGGATAAGCTGTGTCTGAAACCGACTTTTGAAAAGAATTATTCGGTAAGAAATGCGGTGATAACATACTTATCCGGTTTATTTTGCCGATGTATTTTATGTTTATAACAGCTGTTATTTATACGCAGATAAACAAAACAGTGCCGTGACTGAATGTGTCATTCGGTCACGGCACTGTTTTATTTAAATACAATGTTTTTTTGTCAAGCAAATAAGCGGTAAACCGATCGCTTTTTTCTCCGTTGCATATGCAAGCAATTCATCGATATTGTTCTTTTTGATAACTCCGAATTGCTCCAAGTCAAGCACCAGCTTCATATCATCTGCATCAATGCAGAGCTTTACCGCATTTTTGCGAAGCGTAATAACTATTTCAGATTCAAAGATTTTCTGAAAACTCTGCTGTAATGAGTTATCTTTTCTGTTTTTATCATACCGTAATTATATCACAGAATCAGTACATTAAACCGTTCAGAAATCACAGCTTCAGGCTGTCCAACACATTCTTACCTTTTTTGAAATGACTTTCCTTGTACTCAAGCAAATATGCGGTAAACCGAACAGCCTTTTTCTCTGTGGCATATTCAAGTAATTCATCAATATTGTTCTTTTTTATAATACCAAGCGGTTCGCAAGAAAGCAACATTTCCATATCATCTGTATCAATACAGAGCTTTACCGCATTTTTTGCAGAGCGTACAATATAAGATCTGTATATTTCTTTCTGCTCGTCAGTTAAATCTATAGGATAATGTAATCTGTTCAGGGCAACTCTGAGCTTGTGATATGCTCCCTTGATTTTCGGGAAAAATTCATCAACAGCATTGAAATTGAACGTTGCGTTTCTTCCCCAGGATGATGCCAGTGTGTAGCAGTATTCGCCTTGAGTACGGTCGGCACCCATCCACACTTTGTACTTTATCTCATCAGTTTGTGCAGAGCACACAGTCACCTCATAATCGAGCCAGTTATCATGAGTTTTATAGTTGACAACAGATCCTAACAATGAGTTGGGAGAGCCGCCATATTTATCTGAATGACTTTTACACGGCTTTGCGTCGGGATCAATAGAATCATAAACCGTAATCTCTTTGCACCGGCAAAAACTGCCTCTCCCGACTTTTCTTACAGTCTTAGGGATAGTAAAAGAAGAAAAATTACAGCCTTCAAATGCACTGTCGCCGATACTTATGACCGAATCGGGAATGACTATGCTTGTAAGGCTTCCGCATTCCAGAAATGCACGTTTGCCGATACTTGTGACCGAATTTGGAATTGTTACACTTGTAAGATTACTGCAACTTTCAAATGCGCTGTCGCTTATACTTGTAACAGAATCGGGTATAGTTACGCTTGTAAGACTGTTGCATTTTGCAAATACTCTGTTACAGATACTTGTGACCGAATCGGGAATTGATATTACGCTGTCCTTTCCTTTGTACGCAATAAGGATTCCGTTTTTCAGCACAACAAAATCATCAGGATATTCCGAAAGCCACTTTGTTCCTTTAAACGCATATTCGCCTATATCGGTAACAGATTCGGGAATGGTCACGTCTTTAAGATTTTCGCACTTGTAAAATGCTAAGTTACCTATGCTCGTAACCGAATTGGGGATTGTTATACTTGTAAGGTTAGTACACTCGTAAAATGCACAGTTACCGATATCGGTAACTGAACCCGGAATGGTTATACTTGTAAGATTACTGCAACTTACAAATGCATGATTACTGATATTTGTCACGGAATCAGGAATAGCTATGCTTTCAAGACTGTTGCAGTCGGAAAAAGCGGCTTCGCCGATACTTGTAACCAAATCGGGAATTGCTATATTTTTAAGGCTGCCGCATTTGCAGAATGCACCGGCGCCTATGCTTGTAACGGAATCCGGAATGCTAACGGCTGTAAGGCTGTTGCATTCAAAAAAAGCATTGTCACTGATACTTGTAATCGAAACGGGAATAGTTACGCTTGCAAGATTGATGCATTCTTGAAACGCACCTTTGCCGATACTTGTGACCGAATCCGGTATAGTCAGGCTATTAAGACTACGACAACCTCCAAAAGCATAATTGCCGATACTCGTCACCGAATCCGGAATAGTTACGTTTTTAAGGCAGGTACAGTTACTGAATGCACCGTCGCTGATACTTGTGACCGAACGGGGAATAGTTACGCTTGTAAGCTTGTCACACCATTCAAATGTACATACGCAGATTTTTGTAACAGAATTCGGAATAGTTATATTTTCAAGGTTGCTACAGCCGGCAAAAGCCGACCCGCCGATACTTGTGACCGAATCGGGAATGGTCACGTTTGTAATATTGTCGCAGCCCGAAAATGCCCGCTCACCGATTCTTTGTACGCCGTCCGGTATAACTACCTCGGTTTCGCCTTTCACTTCCGTATATTTCTTCAATACGCCGTTGCTGATTTGAAATCCCATATTTCCCCCATATCACTATAATGTTCATTTCAGATTCAAAGATTTTCTGATAGCCCTGCTGTAATGAGCATCTTTTCTGCTTTTGTCATACCGTAATTATATCACAAAATCAGTACACAAAAACGGACAGAAATCACAGCTTCAGGCTGTCTAACACATTCTTACCTTTGCTGAAATGACTTTCCTTGTACTCAAGCAAATATGCGGTAAACTGAACAGCCTTTTCTCTGTGGCATATTCAAGTAATTCATCAATATTATTGTTAATTATAGCACTTTCCGTCGATTTTTGCAAATTTGATACAGTATTTTTCTGATTATTCAAGAAAATTGTTGAAATTTGCTAAACAATGTGCTATTATAACAATAGTATTAGATTTTTAATTCTTTTATTTTAAATACGAGGTGAATTATATGGCTATTATCCCAAAAGGCAAAGAACCTGCGAGTATCAAGAAAAGGCTGGATATTCTCTTTCCGAAGTTGAATCAGGCTTATCCGGATAAGAAAATATCGGGATTATACAAAGATCATAAAAAATGGGCCGAAACTGTTACAGAATTGTACCGGGCTTTAGGATACCCTGATGGCACTTCTTTTCTTGAAGCATACGGCTAAGAGAATAGTCGATTCCTACAGTAAAAACATAATTCGAGAAACAAAATACGGTTATCAAAGTTTATCAAAATTTATTCAAAATGAATTTAACAAAGATGTTTGGATATTAAATAATACTTCCGTAAAAAGTATTGAATGGCATTTTTATTGGAGTGAAGTTTCACAAACTGGTGGTCCATCTGGTCCGTTGTTAAAAGAATTAACTAACCGTGGAATAAAAGTATTTTTTCATTAAGAAGGAGTAAAATATGTATTGGCATAAAAAGAAAATTGATTATGATATTTTAATTCCCCCTATAAATAAACAATTTAAAAATTTCACTAAAAAAGAAGCGGAAAGTTATTTTGAGTGGTACAAAAATCAGCTGAACCCGCGTATAGAATATTTACGGAAGTATTCGGGTGTTGACTTGGATTACTCGGTTAATTCTTTGGTTGACATCTGGGGTTGGTTTCTAAAAATTGCCGAAACTGAAAAAGCACCAAAAGCGAAAATGGAAGAGGTAAGAAATCGTTTAAAAAGTCAACCCAAAGAAATAATCTAAGATGTTGTTAATGAACATTCAAGACAGTTTTCTCTCGAAACTGAGTACATTATACGGGATATTGCTATGTACTTCGGTGAGGTGTATGTAAAAAACAATTCTTCGATAGCATGGGGTTACCATACTGATGTTAAAGCGGATTCGTTTGCTAATATGCCACTGCTTGTCGGCTTTGAAGACAGAGATTTTACACCTGCCTTTAAAACGCATTTTGAACCTTTGTTTATGATTCACGCTGTAGCGTGTAATATTTTTGACGGTGATCAGACAAAAGAGGATTTGTTACTTCTTTATAATAAATGGCAGAGAATGGTTTATAATTGAAAAAGTGAGATATTTCGTTATAATCTATTTAAAATCCGCTGACTTACCGTGACTCGCTGTCGTTCACATGGAAGAACGGCAGACAGCTTGCCTCTTTACAAAACGGAAGCAGTGTGATAAACTATACATACAATGCCGACGGAGTAAGAATAGGAAAAAGCGGCTCAAGAGCCGGAACTTTTATAGTTTCAGGTACACAGATACTGCGTGAAATAAACAGTGTAGCGACCATAGATTATCTCTATGACGAAAACGGTTCACCTGTAGGACTTACTTACAAGGGAACAACATATTATTACCGCAAAAATCTCCAAGGGGATATAATAAATATAACCGACAGCACAGGAGCAAAGGTAGTAACATACACCTACAATGCCTGGGGCAAGATTATGTCAATGACAGGCAATATGGAGCTTGCAGTAAACAACCCGTTCAGATACAGAGGATATTACTATGACGAAGAGAGCGGATTGTATTATCTCAACAGCAGGTATTATGACCCTCAGACGGGTAGGTTTATTAATGCGGATAGTCTGCTCGGCACAGACGGGTTTGCTTCTTATTATAATCTTTTTACGTATTGTGGAAATAACCCGGTTATCCTAATTGATAAGGATGGAAATTGGTCTGTAACGTGTTATACATTTACAAAAAACCAAGCCGATTCACTGATAAAATACATTAACAAATATGTTAAAAATGATTTATCGCCAAAAGAAACACTAGCTTCTGGTGGTGGAGCAATATTTGGTGCATTGGCAGGATTGATTTCTGGACCTTGGGGATTAGCCGTTGGTGGAATAATTACAATTACTAGTGCCGCAACTCCCAAATATTCGAGTGAGTTGATTGATTTCGCTGATGTATTAGGAGATGCAACGGAAATTTGCAATAAAAAAAATAATAGAAAAATAAAAATAAGTGTGCTATTTGGCTCTCATAACAATCAAATAAAGATTGAAGTAATAGAAACAACAAAAATAAAAATTAAAATGAGAAATTATTGGTATTATTACACTTGTTCAAAAGTTATTTGGAAAAGAAATAGAGAATATTATTACAATGGATTTAACCAAACTATCTATCAGTTTAGCCAAAATAAATCTGTTAAGTCATATTCGTATTATGTAAAAACTGGATTTAAGTTTTTTTAAAAAGGAGAATAAATGATAATTAAAATAATTGTTCTAATGTCACTTTGTGCTGTTATTGCATTCAGAAAGCACTTTAAAAAACGTGCTTTATTTGTATTTGTTTTGATTGTGGCTATTTGCGCAAACATTTTTATTCCGGTTTATGAATTTTTTGTTCGTTCAGAGCCACAGAATGACAGAATATTGGATTATATCAGTCAAATCAATTGGCATGACAGCGACTTGTTAAAATCAAAAGGTTTTGACTGTGACGGTGAAACAGGTACATACACAGATGATGATAAATTCAGCATTCACGTTGCTGATGCGACTTCTTATGATAAAGCAGAAATTGTTTCGGAATATAAAAATATTCATTATGAGTATTTTTCGTACTTGTCGGATACTCTCCTGATTCCGCAGTTGCGTAAGAGCTATTCGGTCATAGTAAATGATAAGGTTGTTGAGATCAATTATAAAGACTGCCTTAGCAAGCCGGGCATAATGGATAAGCTGGAAGGGATATTCGGTGCAGCTGCGTAACCACATGACCGATAATGCCGCACTTTTTAAAATCATAAAACAGAAATTAAATCACGACGATAGAAAAACCGGCTATCGCCGTGATTTTCTTTTTCTGATAGCGAAAATACAAAGCTGTGCCGACGGGTACGGCTTTGTATCAAGATTTTTTAGAACATAAAAACACCCCATCGCAAATAAATGCAATGGGGCTTTCTATCTGGAGCTAATACCCGGATTCGAACCGGGGACCTCATCCTTACCAAGGATGTGCTCTGCCGACTGAGCCATATTAGCAAACTCCTGACGGTTATTAATTATATCATACCATATCGACTTTGTCAAGGAAAATTTTCGAATTTTTAACTTCGATATACCGTAACGGTTTTATAAACGGTCAATATGTCGTAAAAATCAAACAAACCGCATTGTTGTGCGGTTTGTAGCTGGTACGGGTAACAGGACTTGAACCTGCACGCTTTCGCACCAGAACCTAAATCTGGCGTGTCTGCCAATTCCACCATACCCGTATATAAAAACGACGCTGAAAAATTCAGCGTCGTGTGGCGGAAAGAGAGGGATTCGAACCCTCGAACGGGTATTAGCCGTTACACGATTTCCAATCGTGCGCCTTAGACCAGCTCAGCCATCTTTCCACGACTTTAATATTTTATCATATCCCCGAAGAATTGTCAAGAACTTTTTTGAAATGTTTTCTTATTCCTTCATGCTTTGGCTTTATTTTTTAAAAAAATAGTGTCCAAGCCTCTTGACAAACACAATATGTTGTGGTACAATTGAGAAAACAACGAAATGTACTTACTGCTTTTATATACAGTAAATTGAAAGGAAGATTGTTATGGTAAAAGTAAATGTAAAAAACGGCACACTCGATCAGAAAGAGATTGACGCTTACGTTCAGTATGCTATTGAAGCTAACCCCGGAAAGCTGGTCACCGAGCTTGATATAGACATTGACGGAGATTTTGCTAATCTCACCTATCATTTCGGCGAGATACCCTTTGACCGCATACGCCGTATCACAGGTTACCTTGTAGGTACGCTTGACAGATTCAATAATGCGAAAAAGGCTGAGGTTGAAGACAGAGTAAAGCACAGCATAGCGCCCGATGTCGAAGACGATATTTATGTTACGGCATAATTTGTGATTGCCTGTAATCCGACAGAATAAAAAACGTTATTCCGTCCATACTTTTATTGGAAAATGAAAGTATGGGCGGTGTTTTTTTGTATTACAATAAGGTTGAAATAAGCGGTGTCAACACAGCGAAGCTGAAGGTCCTCAAGGAGTCGGAAAAAACCGAATTGCTAAGGCAAATGCGCAGCGGCGACCCGACAGCCAGAGAGAAGCTGATAAACGGGAATCTGCGTCTTGTTCTCAGCGTGATACAGCGTTTTTCGGGCAGAGGAGAAAACCCCGACGATCTTTTTCAGGTCGGATGTATCGGTCTGATGAAAGCTATCGACAATTTTTCAACTGATTTTAACGTCAGATTCAGCACTTATGCCGTGCCTATGATAATGGGCGAATTGCGGCGCTACCTTAGGGACTCAGGCTCAATCCGTGTCAGCCGTTCAATGCGTGATCTGGCTTACAAAGCTATGCAGGCAAGAGAAAAACTTACCAATGATAATTCTAAAGAGCCTACGATTGAGCAGATAGCCAAAGAAATCGACGCAAAACGTGAGGATGTGGTAATAGCGCTTGAGGCTGTCAGCGACCCTATTTCGCTGTACGAACCGGTATTTTCGGAGTCGGGTGATACCATTTATATGATGGATCAGATAGGCGATAATAACGATGACAGAAACTGGCTCGATGAAATAGCATTGAAAGAGGCAATAATCGGGCTTGACGACAGAGAGAAGAATATTCTCAAGCTGCGTTTTTTCAGAGGCAAAACTCAGGTGGAAGTCGCACAGGAAATAGGGATTAGTCAGGCACAGGTATCACGGCTTGAAAAAGGCGCTCTCGGTAAGATAAAAAAGGCGTTATAACTTTGCAATCACATATTTCTGCTTGACTTATACAGTATATTGTGGTATACTAACTAATAATATTAAATTAAGGATAATAGTAGAAATATGAAACGCTTTCTTTTACTCATGCCGGTGATGATTCAGCCATATATTTTACTGTTTGCTCTCTACTCCATATTTATAAATCAATATATTGTAGAGCGTTTTTTCGGCGGTAATGGGCTTTGGCTGTTATTTGTGATATTTGTGACAATTGTCATTTCGTTTATATGCACGCTTGTGTATATGCCGCTTTGCCTTGCAAAGGGGTGGGGAGCAAGACAGACAGCCTTTTTCAATATGCTTATAAAGCTTGTTCAGATACCGGCATATCTTGCTATATTTGTGCTTGGTGTATTATTTTTCCTTACAATTTTCACTTATGCTTTTTCTGTTTTTTTCGTGCTGTTCGATTGTATAACGATATTCCTTACAGGACTTGTCGGATTAACGGCAAATCTCAGGGTTTATAAGGAACGTAAGTGTTCCGGAAGCTTTGCGGCTTTGAATTCTGTATGTCAGTTTATTTTTTGTATAGATGTTATAAGCGCTGTTGTTGTTTATATATGTTCAAGAAAAGAGCCTGTGCAGTGAGATTATATTGAATAAAATGCTGTAATTCAGTGTGTTGACTTGTTGTGGTCGGCACACTTTTTTATGCTGCCAAAAATGCTGATTATAACTATTGAAATTCGCAGAATAAAGCGATATAGGCATACAGCAAATGAGTTTTATATAAAGAAGGTTATTTCCAGGCAACAAAAGCGCACTTTTTTGAAAAAACATACTTTTTCTATAAACTGAAGATGGATCAGATCGGCGACAACAACGATGACAGAAACCGGCTCGATGAAATAGCATTGAAAGAGGCGATAATCGGGCTTGATGACAGAGAGAAGAATATTCTCAAGCTGCGTTTTTTCAGAGGTAAAACTCAGGTGCAAGTCGTACAGGAAATAGGGATAAGTCAGGCACAGGTGTCACAGCTTGAAAAAGGCGCTATCGTAAAAATTAAAAAAGCATTATGATAAAGCGGCGTCAATCTCTGTAGGTTGACACCGCTTTATGCTTGTATGACAATTATGGAAAAAATCCGCCAATTATGTCATTTTTGTTGACAAAAAAACTCTTATGTACTATAATTATATATTAGTGTAAACTGATAAGAATAAATCGTATTAAGGCAGTGGAAAGATGAGTAATATCCGTATTTTTGTATCGCACAGGATAGATATTGACAGTGAAACGGTTGACACTCCCGTTTATTTTCCGGTCAGATGCGGTGCGGTCTATGATGAAAGTAACAGTGAGATTCAGGGCGATGACACGGGCGACAATATTTCAAAGCTCCGTATGCCGTTTTGTGAGTTTACCGTTCAGTATTGGGCGTGGAAGAACGTTGATGCCGATTATTACGGACTCTGCCATTACCGCCGTTATCTTTCCTTTTCCGATAAGCACTATAAAAATACAGTCTTCAATATGGTGCGTGAGCTGAGGCTTACAGCACACGAAAAAAAGAGATATCATCTTGATGATACAAAAAAAATCAACAGCGTTGTTCAAAAATACGATATGATAATTCCCGGTCTTGCAAAAGCGTCCGAGATGAGTTATAACAGGGCAGAAGTCAAAACGCTTCGGGAAATGTGGGAAAGCTATAACGGAGTTTATTTTGAGCAGGGAATAATAGATAAGATGTTTTCCCTTATCAAAGAGCTTTCGTCCGAATATTACAATTCCGCCTGCGAATATTTTTCCGGTGAATATCACAGAGCATTCAATTGCTACATAATGAAAAAAGAGCTGTTTGTCCGTATGTGCGAGTTCCAGTTTCCTATAATGAACATGATAATGGAAATAACCGATTGCAAAACTTATGAAAGAGCTCCCGGATACATTGGGGAAATGCTTAACGGAATTTTTATACATTATATGCTGACGGTTGAAAACAGGTCGGCTAAGGAAACTCAACTTGTGTTTTTTGTAAATACGGAAAAGATAAATTCCGCAAAAGAGTATTATAAGTACAGGATTCATGCCGTTGCCGATAAAGCAGTACGGAGCGTTGCCGACAAGATATTCCCGATGTACTCGCCCCGACGTGAAAAGGTTAAAAAGCTGTTAAGACTAAAGTAACGCTTTAATGATTTAGCTAATGATTTAGTTAAAGAGGTGCGTGTTTTTAGCTGGTTTTTTGTAAATAATTAACCAACTGAATCTGTTCGCATTGACAAAAATGCTTTTTGTGTTATAATTATTTTGATATTAGTATGAAAAATGCCCGAGTTTTGACATTTTTCAACATCATCAAGAAATGAAAGGATAAATAGCAATGAAAGTATTAGGAATAATTCCCGCAAGATACAAGTCGAGCCGTTTTCCCGGCAAGCCCCTTGCGGATATATGCGGAAAGCCGATGATATGGTGGGTATACAACAGAGCCATAAAAGCCGAAACTCTGACAGAGGTGTATGTTGCCACCGATGATGAACGTATTTACAATGCCTGCAAGGAAAACGACATTAATGTAATAATGACTTCCGATACTCACAAGACAGGAACAGACCGAATAGGTGAGGTCGCAAGGAAAATTCCTGCGGATTTATATGTCAATATACAGGGCGATGAGCCTATGATAGAGCCGGAAACAATAAACAAGGCAGTATATCCTTTCTTCGAAAATCCCGATTTGCAGATCACGAATCTTATGACTAAGATAAAGGATCCTGTTGATGTTGTAAACTTCACAGTACCTAAGGTCATAACGAACGCCAACAATATAGGCGTTTATCTGACCAGAAGCACTGCTCCTTATCCCAAGGGAAGCATAGACTACAGCTATTACAAGCAGGTGTGCGTATACGGCTTCAAGCCTGAGGCACTTCAGTTCTATTGCTCTTCCCCCAGAGGAAAAATAGAATCCATAGAGGATATCGAGATTCTCAGATTTATAGAAGCAGGCTACAGAGTTCAGTACATAGAGGTTGATTCCGAAACCGTAGCCGTTGATACACAGAACGATCTTGAAAAGGTCAACAGACTGATAGCGGCAAAGCTCGAACAGGAAAAGAATTAATTATTATAGGTGGGTATGAAAAGAATACGGATACTTGATTGTACTCTGCGTGACGGCGGATACATAAATAACTGGAAGTTCGGTTATGAAAACATAAAAGACACAGTACAGCGTCTTATACAGGCCGGTATTGATATAATAGAGGCAGGTTATTTATCGTCAAAGGGAGATTTTTCTGCGGATGAGTCGCAGTATTCCTCGGTTGACGCTATAAAGAGGATTATTCCTGCCGACAGGAAAAATACTCTGATCGCCGTAATGATAAACTGTGGCGATTATGATGCAGAGCTGTTGCCGCAGTATGACGGTACAGGACCCGATTGCATAAGGGTTTGCTTCCATAAGGCGCAGGCATTGCAGGCGGTTGAGCTTTGCAGAAAAATCAAGGAAAAGGGCTATAAGGTATATTTCCAGCCTATGGTAGCTCTCAGCTATTCCGATGCCGAGTACCTCGGACTTATAGGTATGGCGAACAAATTCCGTCCCGACGGTTTTTATATCGTAGATTCTCACGGCTCTATGAAACAGAAGGATGTTGCACGTTTCTTTTACCTTATAGAGAACAATCTCGATAAGGAGATAGCTGTCGGATTTCATTCCCATAACAACCTTCAGCTTTCGTACTCAAACGCTCAGTATTTAGCCGCTTTGCATACCGATCATAATCTGATAATAGACAGCAGTATTATGGGTATGGGCAGAGGTGCGGGAAACCTCAACACCGAGCTTTTTGTGGAATATCTGAACGAAACCGCAGGTGCCGATTACAGCACAGAGCCTATTCTCTGTTCTATCGACAACACCATAGCTCCTATTTATATGACTACGGCGTGGGGTTATTCCTTATCGGGCTATCTGTCCGCAAAATACAGATGCCACCAGAATTATGCCAGATTCCTCAGTAACAAAAACACCCTCACATTCGAAGGTATGAACGCTATTTTCTCGAAAATAGAGCCTGAAAAGCGTGACAATTATGACCGTGAATATATAGATAAGCTGTATACTGCTCATATGTCGTTAAACAGTGAAAAAACACCTGAAATAAATCTCAGCAGACTTTTTGAAGGACGTAATGTTGTTATTATCGCACCGGGCAGGACAACATCGGTAGAATCCGAAAGACAGAAGGTCTTTGATAAGGTCAGAGATACCGATGCAATAGTGATTTCCGTAAACCACTGTCCCGAATGGATCAAATGCGATTATGTGTTTGTAAGCAATATAAGACGTTACGAAAAGCTAAGCGGAGTAGAAACCGACAAGCTGATAATCACATCTAATATAAACGCACAAGCGGGCTACACGGTAGGCTACGAGCCTTTGCTGTGTTCTATAGAAACTGTCCGTGACAATGTTACACTTATGCTTATAGCACTGCTTATAAGATCCGGAGCAAGCTCCGTTTATCTTGCCGGAGTTGACGGATATTCATTCAAGGAACGCAACTTTGCGTACAGAGATATGGAAACGTATGAAGACGAGCAGGTAGCCAAAGAGCAGAACAGCGGTATATCAGCCGCAATCGCTCAGCTTTCACAGCGGATACCCGTTTCATTTATAACAAAATCACTTCTTGAAAGAGAGGAAAACCGTTCATAATGAAGATAGTTTCTTTTGGAGAAATAATGCTCAGACTATCGCCCGACGGATATTACAAATTGTTTCAGAAGCCGGAGCTTAATACATCGTTTTGCGGTGCTGAAGCTAATGTAGCCGTTGCCCTCAGTAATTTCGGAGATGAGGCTGAATTTGTGACCGCACTTCCCGATAATGATATAGGCAGGGCGGCTTGCAGAGAGCTTATGAGATACGGTGTAAAGACGGATAATATAGTTTATACGGGCGACAGGCTTGGGATATTCTTTGCCGAAAAAGGCGCAAGTCAGCGTCCCTCAAAAGTAATATACGACAGAAAGAACAGTGCGATAGCATCGGCTGACCCTTCGTCGTTTGATTGGGAAAAGATATTTGACGGTGCGGATTGGTTTCATATTACGGGAATCACTCCGGCACTTTCCGACAGCCTTGCAAAAATTTCTGTCGATGCCGTAAAAGCCGCAAAAAAAGCCGGTCTTACCGTAAGCTGCGATATAAACTACAGAAGCAAGCTGTGGAGTGCTCAAAAGGCACGTCCTGTAATGACCGAAATAATGAAGTACGTTGATGTCTGCATAGGAAACGAAGAGGACGCTGAGATAGTGTTCGGAATAAAAGCAGGCGCTACGGATGTCACAAAGGGACAGCTTGATACAGACGGCTATAAAAAGAGCCTTCAGACCGTTGCGGAAACATTCGGCTGTAAAATAGTTGCATACTCACAGAGGAAGAGTTATTCCGCAAGCGACAACGGCTGGTCGGGAATCATTTATGATGACGAAAAAAAGCAGGTTTATACATCTGCGCAATATGATATAAGAATTACAGACAGAATAGGCGGCGGCGATGCATTTGCGTCGGGGCTTATTTATGCTCTGCATAACAATATATCGCCGGCGAACGCTATAGAAACAGCTGCTGCGGCAGGCTGTCTTGATCAGACGCTTGAAGGCGATTTCTGTCTGTTCGGAATTAATGATGTACTTGATCTTGCCGGTGGAAATTCGTCGGGAAGAGTAAAGAGATAAAAGAAAGGAATTTTATTATAAATGAGTAGCGGTGAAAACAACAGCAAAAAAATCGCAATTTTCGTTTCACACAGAATCGATCTCAAAAGCATGGTGGTCGACAATCCTTTATATGTACCCGTAAGATGCGGTGCAGCACTTGACGAGAATGATAAAGGCAACGCAATAATGGGCGACAACACAGGCGATAACATATCTGAGAAAAGAATTTCTTTTTGCGAATACACAGTACAGTACTGGGCGTGGAAAAATTATGATGCGGATTATTACGGACTTTGTCACTACAGAAGGTATCTTTCGTTTATGGATTCCTTTATGCCGGGCAATGACTACGATGTACGAATGGAAAACAATCTTTCGGTACGCACCGCAGAGTTATATCAGCTTTTCAATAAGTCAAAGATGGAGAAGGAGATCTCATCCTATGACGTTATTGTCGGCAAGGCTTTCGATACGACAAAAATCACAAGAGTACGTCCCAGAAACAGTGTAAAGGAGTTATGGTACGCATCAAGAAATCTTGTCGATCCTATAGCTATTGACACGCTGATAAAGATAATAGAAGACAGGCACCCCGAGCTTGTTGAATCTATGAATGAGTATTTTGCCTCAAAGTATTACAGAGGCTATAACTGCTTTGTAATGTCAAAGAAGATATTCAACGAATACAACAAGGTGCTTTTTGACATACTCTTTGAGTTTGATAAACAGTTTGACACCACCGGCTATGAGGGTAACAAGCTCAGAGCCACAGGCTATATGGGTGAGATTGTATACGGCGTTTATATGTGGTATCTTCAGCATCACACCGACTGCAAGTTCCTTGAGCGTCAGATTGTATACTTCAAGAACACCGAAGCAGATCCCGATGCAAATACCCTTGCACAGCGTACTCTGTCATACAAGAAACCAAACGGTGACATCAAGATTTTCGTTTCGCACAGAATGGATCTTGACAGTGCCGTGATAGGTAACCGTATATTCGAAAACTATAAGTGTAATGCAGGCTCAGCAAGATGCTTTCTTAAGATGAACGGCGATGACACCGGCGACAATATCTCCGATCTTGCAAAGTATTTCTCGGAGCTGAGCGTTCAGTATTGGGCGTGGAAGAATGCCGATGTAAATTACTATGGTCTTTGCCACTACAGACGTTATCTTTCATTCAGCAATAAGAAGTTTGACCAATGCTCAAGAGGCTACATAATCGAGAATATGCTCAATGACGAGAGTGTAGAGAAGTACGGTCTTAAAGACTATGACGGTATGGCAAAGCAGATAAAGAAATACGATCTTATCACAGGCGGAAGCATGAATGTTGATGAGATGGATTTCCTTTTTGGCGGAAAACGTGCACATTGCATCAAGGATATATTCATGATTCAGGAGCATTTATTCGATAAAAGCGCACCTGAGCTTACGCTTAAGCTGGTTGATGAGCTTTACCCCGAATATTCTAAGGCTGCCGAGGAATATATGGCTTCAAAGAAGTACTATGCGTACAACTGCTTTGTAATGTCAAAAGAGCTGTTCAACCGCTTCTGTACATTTGAATTCGGCGTACTGTTCGAATTCATGAAAAGATTTGATATGTCAAAATATCAGGGTACCAAAATGAGAACGCCCGGCTATATGTCTGAGGTTCTTTACGGTATCTTCATATACTGGGTATTAAAGCAGAGAAAGTACAAGGTTAAGGAAAATCAGCTTGTATTCTTCAGAGAAACCAATGCCGCAAAGTGCAAGGTTACACCTGCAAAAACAGCGGCTGCTCCCAAAAAGCCCAAAAAAGACGAAAGCGTTTTAAAGAAGATAATGAGAAACACCTTCCCTGCATATCGTGTTGCTTTACGAAACGAGGAAAGACTCGGCGCACTGGTTGCTTCTGTTAACGATCTTCAGAAAAAGTCTACAGAACACAGCGCACTGCTTGCAAGAACCGTAAAGGTTTGTCAGAGCACTGCTCCCAAGAGCGTACAGGCAGCGGCCGCAAAGCCTCCTATCATCGCTACCAGTCTTCGCAAGGATATATGGGATGCAAAAACGCTCACCTCAAATATCAATCTCAATATTGCCTGCCTTGCAAATGAGATACACGAAACTCATAAGAAGTCATTCGGTGAGTTCAGAAATATCAATACCGGCAGAGATGTTGTTGTAATGGCATCAGGACCTTCAATGAAATACTACAAGCCCATTCCCGGTGCAGTACATATAGGTATGAACGCTTCATTCTTAAATCCCGATGTTGATATTGATTACTATTTTACCACCGATTACGAAAGCCGTGCTCCGTGGTTTGAAAAGCTGAAGGAATACGATTTTGTCAAGTTCTTCGGTCAGTATTCTACCGGTGAATACAGAGATAAATTCCAGGTATCCGAGAAGATCATCAGAGAGAATAACGGCAGAAGATTCTTCCAGGCGGCTCCCAGCGAGGATATACATATTAATATAGAATTCTATCCCCTTATGGCATTCTATTCAATTGCGTTCCAGGCCATCCACTTTGCACTCTTTACCAATGCGAAAAGAATTTATCTCGTTGGCTGCGACTGCACCAATGCGGGATATTTTGACGGCAGCAAGCAGAGATTGTCCGATCTTGTAGCAAAGACAAGTGTTCCGCACTGGTTAGACGGCTATCAGAAGGTCAAGGCTTTTGTTGAACGCTTCTATCCGGATACAGAGATTATATCCGTTAATCCTATGGGTCTCAGAGGACTTTATTCAGACGTTTATACGGATGACTTCATAGCAGATCATCCCGAAATAGATAGCAGTAAAGTAACACGTCTTAACAGCACACAGGAGGAAAAATGAAAGTTGTAATACTTGCCGGAGGTTTCGGCACCAGAATAAGCGAAGAAAGCCAGTTCAAGCCCAAGCCCATGGTTGAGCTTGGCGGTATGCCTATAATATGGCACATAATGAAGCTCTATTCAGCTTACGGCTTCAATGAATTCATTATATGTGCAGGTTACAAACAGCACGTTATAAAGGAGTATTTTGCAGACTACTTCCTGCATACATCCGATATAACATTTGATTTTACAAGCGGTAAAAACGAGATGATTGTTCACCGCAACAACTCAGAACGCTGGAAGGTGACCGTTGTGGACACAGGTCTTAACACAATGACCGGCGGTCGTGTAAAGCGTATAAAGGAATATGTCGGCAACGAGCCGTTTATGCTGACATACGGCGACGGCGTTTCCGATGTAAATATAGCCGAGCTTGTCGAGTTCCATAAAAAACACGGAAAGCTTGTAACAATGTCAGCTTATAATCCCGGTCAGAGATTCGGTGTGCTTGATATTGACGAAAACGGAAAAATAAATGAATTCCGTGAAAAGACATCCGGTGACGGAAGCCTTATCAATATCGGTTATATGGTATGTCAGCCCGAATTCTTCGATTACATAGACGGCGATGATACCGTTCTTGAAAAGAAGCCACTCGAAACAGTAGCAAAGCTCGGAGAGCTTATGGCATATAAGCATACGGGCTTCTGGCAGTGTATGGATACTGTAAGAGAAAAGGAACAGCTTGAGAAAATGTGGAGCAATAATGATGCTCCGTGGAAGATTTGGAAATAATGAGTAAATTATCCGATAAACTTGCGGGATTTTTCGGAAGATTATTTCCGATGTCACGCAACAAGACAATAAAGCTCAACAACGAGATAAGGCAGACAGAAAGCGAGCATTTTGCACAGCTTTGTGAAATGCTCGGTTTTCTTGAAAACAGCCTGAATATTTGCACGGATATATGCCGTGATAATGCGGAGCAGATAAAACTGTGCCGTCAATCGTTGCGCACATTGGAAGACAATCAGGTTAAATTCGGCGAGGACACTGCATTAAAACTCAAAGAAATTAAACTTGATATTGAAAATCTGAAAAAGCAAAATGAGCGTATCGGCGAAAAGCTGAGTAACGAAATATCAGAGAAATCTGCCGTAATATCCGGTGAACTTATCGACTGTATTTCACATCACACAGAGGAAATACTCGGTTGTATGACCGACAGCGACAAGCGTTCTTCCGATAGCGATAAGCACATTGTCGAACTTATTGAAAACGGCATATCTGAAAATAATAAGCACGCAGGAGAAATAAGATCGCTCAACAACTCGCTTTCCGGTGATATTAAGTCACTTTCCGACAGCATTACCGCAGGCTTCGACAAGACCTCAAAGACGGGCGAGTATGCGTCTGCACTTGACGGCTTATCGGCAGATAACGAAAGCATTTCGGCTGATATTAAGTCGCTTTCCGA
>ENA-OWPN01001436-OWPN01001436.1-human-gut-metagenome-genome-assembly--contig:-NODE-1436-length-21594-cov-20.336924_pt1 | contig 21594 bp, 16 predicted proteins | sample MGYA00248266_ERZ651850 | MGnify/ENA primary metagenome ERZ651850 (study PRJEB26924, sample SAMEA4378296) | human gut metagenome | biome: human gut; feature: human-associated habitat; material: faeces... | reverse complement strand
GTGTAGGGAAATGGGGATTGCTCCAAGTGCCCTGCGACGTCATCAAGATGTTGACTAAAGAAATCATTGACCTGAAGTTCTCCGACAGGTTCCTCTACAACCTGGCGCCGTTCATGGTCATCATAGCCTCGTTCCTCACGTTCGCCTGCCTGCCCATCAGCAAAGGGCTGGAAGTGCTGGACTTCAACGTGGGCGTGTTCTTCCTGCTTGCCGCTTCGAGTATCGGTGTGGTAGGCATCCTGCTTGCCGGATGGAGTTCCAACAACAAGTTCTCGCTTATCGGAGCCATGCGAAGCGGTGCGCAAATCATCAGCTACGAACTCTCCTGCGGACTGAGCATCCTGACAATGGTAGTTCTGATGGGCACGATGCAGTTCTCCGAAATCGTAGCCGGACAAGCCGACGGCTGGTTCATCTTCAAAGGACACATCCCGGCAGTGATAGCATTCGTTATCTATCTTATTGCAGGTAATGCGGAAACCAACCGCGGCCCGTTCGACCTGCCCGAAGCCGAAAGCGAGCTGACCGCCGGTTATCATACGGAATACTCAGGTATGGGTTTCGGCTTCTTCTATCTGGCAGAATATCTGAACCTGTTCATCGTAGCCGGTATAGCCGCCACGATTTTCCTGGGTGGCTGGATGCCGTTGCACATCGTCGGTCTGGACGGTTTCAATGCGGTCATGGATTACATTCCGGGCTTTGTATGGTTCTTCGGCAAGGCATTCTTCGTGGTGTTCCTGCTGATGTGGATTAAATGGACATTCCCGCGCCTGCGCATCGACCAGATTCTGAACCTCGAATGGAAATATCTGGTTCCTATCAGCATGGTGAACCTGATTCTAATGGTATTAATCGTAGTATTTAAATTACATTTCTGATGAAAGATAATAACTCCTACATAGGCAGCCTCATCAATGGTATCACTTCCCTGCTCACGGGTATGAAAACCACGATGACCGTTTTCTGCCGCAAGAAGACTACCGAACAATATCCGGAAAACCGGAAGACGCTGAAACTCTCCGAACGCTTCCGGGGTACACTGACAATGCCCCACAATGAACAGAACGAGCACCATTGCATTGCCTGCGGCCTGTGCCAGATGGCTTGTCCCAACGACACCATCAAGGTGACGAGCGAAACCGTAGAAACGGAAGACGGCAAGAAAAAGAAGATACTGGCGAAATACGAATACGACCTCGGCTCCTGTATATTCTGCCAGCTTTGCGTCAACGCCTGTCCGCACGATGCCATCACATTCGACCAGAATTTTGAGCATGCCGTATTCGACCGCAGCAAACTGGTACTGACGCTGAATCATCCGGGCAGTCACGTAGAAGAGAAAAAGAAACCCGCCGCTCCCCAACCCGAAGTAGCGAAGTAATTAGTAATTCATAATTAGTAATCAATAACATGGAATTTAATCTTGAAACAATAGTATTTTACTTCCTTGCGGCTTTCATTACCGTATTCTCCATACTGACGGTAACCACCAAACGTATGGTACGTTCGGCCACATACCTGCTGTTTGTGCTGTTCGGCACAGCCGGCATCTACTTCCTGCTGGGATACACATTCCTCGGTTCGGTACAGATTATGGTATACGCGGGCGGTATCGTCGTGCTTTACGTCTTCTCCATCCTGCTCACCAGCGGTGAAGGCGACATGGCGGGAAAGCTGAAGCGCAGCAAGTTCTTCGCCGGACTGGGCACTACCGTAGCCGGAGCTGTCATTGTACTGTTCATAACCCTGAAACATAAATTCATCGCCACCACCGATGTAGCGCCTCTTGAAGTCAACATCAAGACTATCGGGCACCATATGCTGAGCGGTGACAAGTACGGTTACCTGTTGCCTTTCGAGGCCGTCAGCATTCTGCTGCTGGCATGTATCGTAGGCGGATTATTAATAGCACGTAAAAGATAAGAATTATGATACACATGGAATATTACCTGATAGTCTCGGCTATCATGTTTTTCGCCGGCATCTACGGGTTCTTCACCCGCCGCAATACCTTGGCGATATTGATTTCAATCGAGTTGATACTGAACGCTACGGACATCAACTTCGCGGTATTCAACCGTTTTCTGTTTCCCGGCGGACTGGAAGGCTATTTCTTCTCCCTGTTCTCCATTGCCATCTCGGCAGCCGAAACAGCTGTGGCTATTGCTATCATGATTAACATCTATCGTAACATACGTTCTATCCAGGTGAACAAGCTGGACGAACTCAAATGGTAATAAATATGGAATATACGATTCTAATCCTTCTTCTTCCCTTGCTCTCATTCCTTGTGTTGGGATTGGGCGGCAAATGGATGTCACACCGCACCGCCGGCATCATCGGCACGGCGGTACTGGGTGCAGTGGCGGTACTCTCCTACCTCACCGCAATACAATATTTCACCGCCCCCCGGCTGGCAGACGGCACATACGCCACGCTGATGCCTTACAACTGTACATGGCTGCCGTTCACACCGTCGCTCAGCATTGACCTGGGCATCTTGCTCGACCCTATATCGGTGATGATGCTGATTGTCATAAGCACCGTATCATTCATGGTACACCTCTACTCTTTCGGCTATATGAAAGGGGAACGCGGTTTCCAACGCTATTATGCTTTCCTCTCGCTTTTCACCATGTCCATGCTGGGGCTGGTGGTAGCGACCAATATTTTTCAGATGTATCTGTTCTGGGAGTTGGTGGGTGTATCTTCCTACCTGCTGATCGGCTTCTACTATACGAAGCCCGCAGCAATCGCCGCCAGCAAGAAAGCGTTTATCGTGACCCGTTTTGCCGACCTGGGCTTCCTTATCGGTATTCTGGTTTACGGCTACTATGCCGGAACCTATACTTTCCAGCCCAATGAAATGGCACTGCTGAAAGGCGGCGCAACAATGATTCCGCTGGCGCTGGGACTGATGTTCATCGGTGGAGCCGGCAAGAGCGCCATGTTCCCGCTGCACATCTGGCTGCCCGATGCTATGGAAGGCCCTACTCCGGTCAGCGCATTGATTCATGCCGCTACCATGGTCGTCGCAGGTGTCTATCTGGTGGCACGTATGTTCCCGTTATTCATCGACTATGCGCCCCATGTGCTGCACCTCGTTGCCTATGTAGGCGCATTCACAGCGTTCTACGCTGCCGGCGTAGCCTGTGTGCAAAGCGACATCAAGCGTGTGCTCGCCTTCTCCACTATATCGCAGATAGGCTTTATGATGGTGGCGCTCGGCGTATGTACTTCCATGAACCCGCATGAAGGCGGGCTGGGCTATATGGCAGGTATGTTCCATCTGTTTACGCACGCCATGTTCAAGGCATTGCTGTTCCTCGGTGCAGGCAGCATCATCCATGCGGTGCACAGCAACGAGATGTCCGCTATGGGCGGGCTGCGCAAATATATGCCGATTACGCATATCACTTTCCTGATAGCCTGCCTTGCCATCGCCGGTATTCCCCCGTTCTCCGGATTCTTCTCCAAGGACGAGATTTTGACGGCCTGCTTCCAATTCAGCCCCGCCATGGGTTGGATAATGACGGTGATTGCCGCAATGACCGCATTCTATATGTTCCGTCTCTACTACGGCATTTTCTGGAGCGACAAGCGGTCGGCGGTTAGCGGCGAGCACGCGCAAGACACCGACCACGCACACCACACTCCCCACGAAAGCCCGTTGGCGATGACCGTCCCCTTGATGTTTCTCGCTGCCGTTACAGTGGTTGCCGGATTCATACCTTTCGGGCACTTCGTCAGCTCGAACGGTGAAGCCTATACCATTCATCTGGACTGGGGCGTGGCAGGTACAAGCATAGCCATCGCCGTTGTTTCCATAGCCTTGGCAACCTATATGTATAAAAGCGGAAAACAACCCGTTGCCAATGCGCTTGCCCGCCGCTTCAACGGCTTGTGGACGGCAGCCTACCACCGCTTCTATATCGATGAAGTTTACCAGTTCATCACCCACCGCATCATCTTCGGTTGCATCAGCCGTCCCATTGCATGGTGGGACCGCCATGTGATAGACGGCTTCTTCAATTTTCTCGCCTGGGGCGCCAATGCCACCAGCGACGAGATACGCGGCCTGCAAAGCGGACGCATCCAGCAGTACACGTTCGTATTCCTGCTGGGTACGCTCATACTGATATTGCTGCTGTTGCTGTAAACGAGAAACGGACACTGATATTGATATATCAATCCATAGAACAATAACAATTAATACAATACTATAAAGATGAATTTCTTATCCATATTCGTACTCATCCCTTTGCTGATGCTGCTGGGTCTTTGGCTCAGCCGTAACATAGCACAGATACGTGCGGTGATGATAACCGGCGCTTCGGCACTGCTCATCGCCGCCGTCGGACTGACTGTCGTCTATCTGCAAGCCCGTCATGGCGGCGCTACGGATGAAATGCTGTTCCGTGCCGACGTAGCTTGGTATCCCGCCCTCAACATTCACTATTCCGTGGGTGTAGACGGTATTTCGGTAGCCATGCTGCTACTCTCGGCCATCATTGTCTTTACGGGAACATTCGCTTCCTGGCGTCTGCAACCGCTGACTAAAGAATATTTCCTGTGGTTCACCCTGCTGTCCATGGGCGTGTTCGGCTTCTTTATCTCCACCGACCTGTTCACCATGTTCATGTTCTACGAGGTAGCGCTTATCCCGATGTACCTGCTGATTGGCGTATGGGGTTCGGGACGCAAGGAATATGCCGCCATGAAACTGACGCTGATGCTTATGGGCGGTTCCGCTTTCCTGTTAATCGGTATCTTAGGTATCTACTTCGGCAGCGGCGCCACCACCATGAACCTGCTGGAAATAGCCCAACTGCACAATATTCCTATCGAGCAACAACGCATCTGGTTCCCGCTTACTTTCCTCGGTTTCGGCGTGCTGGGCGCACTGTTCCCGTTCCACACATGGAGTCCCGACGGCCACGCATCCGCACCGACCGCCGTTTCCATGCTGCATGCGGGCGTACTGATGAAACTGGGCGGCTACGGATGTTTCCGCATCGCCATGTACCTGATGCCCGAAGCCGCACAGGAACTCGGCTGGATATTCCTCGTACTGACAGGTATCTCCGTTGTGTACGGTGCATTCTCCGCCTGCGTGCAAACCGATTTGAAGTATATCAATGCCTACTCTTCCGTATCGCACTGCGGTCTGGTGCTTTTCGCCATTCTGATGATGAACCGGACGGCTTGTACGGGCGCCGTGCTGCAAATGCTTTCCCACGGATTGATGACCGCCCTGTTCTTCGCCCTCATCGGTATGATTTACGGACGTACGCACACACGCGACGTACGCGAGCTTAGCGGACTGATGAAGATAATGCCTTTCCTCGCAGTATCCTACGTCATCGCCGGTCTTGCCAACCTCGGTTTGCCGGGGCTCAGCGGTTTCATTGCCGAAATGACAATCTTCAACGGCGCTTTCCAGCATCCCGATACATTCCACCGCGTATGGACCGTCATTGCCTGCACAAGCATTGTAATTACCGCGGTCTACATTCTGCGCCTTGTCGGTAAAATCCTTTATGGAACCTGCACCAACAAGCACCACCTGACATTGACCGATGCCACCTGGGACGAACGTACCGCCGTAATCATCCTTATCGCTTGCGTAGCCGGCCTCGGTCTTGCCCCGCTGTGGATAAGCAACATGATTGGAGACAGCGTGCTGCCGGTAGTCAATCTATTAGCCGCCCGCTAATCACGCCAATCAGGAGTTAATTATTAATCACTAAACAGTTAATCACCAAATAATATGGATTACTCCCAATTTCTCCTAATGAAAGAAGAGCTGTCGCTGATAGCGGTTATCGTTATCCTCTTTATAGCCGACCTCTTCATGAGTCCGGATGCGCACAAACATGACGGCAAGCCGATGTTGAACACCATGCTGCCCGTTGTTCTGCTCATCATCCATACACTTATAACCATCGTGCCCGGTCCTGTAGCCGACGCTTTCGGCGGGATGTATCACAACCAGCCGATACAGAGCATCGTCAAATCCATCCTCAGCGTAGGTACGCTTATCGTCTTCCTTATGGCGCACGAGTGGATGCGCCGTCCCGATACGGCAATCAAGCAAGGCGAGTTTTACGTACTGACACTCTCCACGCTGCTGGGTATGTACTTTATGATTTCCGCCGGCCACTTCCTGATGTTCTTCATCGGGTTGGAAACCGCCAGCATCCCGATGGCTGCACTGGTTGCTTTCGACAAATACCGCCACCACTCCGCCGAGGCAGGCGCCAAGTACATTCTTACGGCACTCTTCTCCAGCGGATTGCTGCTTTACGGCATTTCGCTGATATACGGTTCTGTAGGTACGCTCTACTTTGCAGATATTCCGGCACATCTGGACGGAAACCCGTTACAGATTATGGCGTTCGTATTCTTCTTCTCCGGCATGGGATTCAAGATTTCATTGGTGCCTTTCCACCTGTGGACGGCAGACGTGTACGAAGGCGCTCCGAGTACGGTGACCGCTTACCTGAGCGTTATCTCCAAAGGTGCGGCGGCATTCGTGCTGATGACCATACTCTATAAGGTGTTTGCCCCGATGGTGGCGCAATGGCAGGAAGTGCTCTACTGGGTCATCATCGCCTCCATCACGCTTGCCAACCTCTTCGCGCTGCGTCAGGAAAACCTGAAACGACTGATGGCATTCTCCAGTATCTCCCAAGCCGGTTACATCATGCTGGGCGTCATCAGCGGAACGTCATTGGGTATGGCGTCACTGGTGTACTACGTATTGATTTACCTGTTTGCCAATCTCGCCGTCTTCACCGTTATCACGATTGTGGCATTGCGTGCCCATAAGTTTACGCTGGAAGATTACAACGGATTGTACGCCACCAATCCCAAACTGGCTTTCCTCATGACATTGGCGCTGTTCTCGCTGGCAGGTATTCCACCGTTTGCGGGCTTCTTCTCGAAGTTCTTCATCTTTGCGGCAGCCTTCCGGAGCGGTTTCCATTTGCTGGTGTTCATTGCGCTGGTCAATACCATTCTGTCACTCTACTACTATCTGAAGATAGTAAAAGCAATGTACATCAACAAGAGCGACGAACCTATTGCCGCTTTCCGCAGCGATAACTACACGCGCGCCAGCCTTGTCATCTGTACGCTGGGCATCGTGGTGCTGAGCATTGCAAGCGTGGTATATCAGTCCATCGATAAGTTCTCGTTCGGAATGTAGAAAAGCGGACAATCCTTTTTTATCTTCACGAGGTGTCAAAACAAAAAACATTTGCTATTTGTTCCTTTGTTTTGACACACTCTCGTGACGAAAAGCCTGATAGTTTCCCATTTTTTCAAGGTGCCAATAAAAAGCCAGCCCAAGTGCCAATTTTTCAGCTCATTATCAGACGGTTGACTTGCTTTACAGCCAATGCAACTGCCAGTTTAGTGACACAACATAATTAATAAAGAAAAGATATACTAAAGTATATCTCTGTTGGAGAAAACGGATGATGCGTTTGAGCAAAATCCATCATGTATCCGAGTGCAACAGATGATGTATACGGATGTAACAGATGATGTAATTTTAGGATTTGTAAGGGGATATTTATTCCCGCTTTATTTCATTATTTGGTTTCTGTACTGCGTAGGCGTCAGTTTGGTAAGTTGTTTAAAAGTGCGGTTAAAGTGCGAGATAGACTCGAACCCGCACTCCACAGCTATCTGTGAAATCTCCATATCACCGATAGTCAACAGCTTGCACGCATAACCGATACGCATATCCGCCACATACTGCAGGAAAGTTTTTTCCGTAACCTCTTTGAAGAAGCGGCAAAAGGCGCTGCTATTCATATTCGCCATTTCGGCAATCTCATCGAGCTTAAGGGAACGGGTATAATTACTATTAATAAAGGAGATAATCTTATCAATCCTTTTGTTTCCCACCGTGGGGAACTTCTCATAGTAACAAGGACTTGCCAATGGCTTCTTCCGAACAGATACGGATAACTCCTGCAACAAGTCCAACAATCCCGTTATCTGTCCGAAGCCTTTCAGTTCGGGGAAAGCGGATACCCTGCCACGGACAGTCCCGTTGTCGGCTGCATGAAAAACGACTCCCCGCTTGGCCTCTTTCAGCAACAATCGTATCTGATGAAACTGCGGATAATGGTCGAAAGAGTATTGCATGAAGTTCTCCTCAAACTGGACAATAGTGCCCTGAACCCTCAAAAGAGGATTGCCGCAATGATAAGCATCATCACTTCGCATATAATGAGGCAGATTGGGACCGAACAATATCATGTCTCCGTCTGAAAACTGCTCTATGCAGTCGCCTACAAAACAACGACCGTCTCCCTTCCTTACATAGATTATCTCATACTGGCTGTGGAAGTGCCAGGGATAAGTGAAGCGGTCGTAGTCATAGTAACGCGCCTTTATCGGATTGGATTCCGATATCTGGAGTTGTTCGTTTATAATCTGTCTCATAGCACAGCTAATGTTAGTTCCGACGTCTATTGCCTGTCCGTAGAACAAAGATACGAAGATCTCGCGTAAAAACGGCAGATTCGGACAAGATAAAGTAACTGACTGGTAATATAGGAGAGTTAAGCGTTGTTTCTCTCGATCCGTACAATTTGCTAAAAAGCAAGATATTGGAAAGAAAAGAGAAAAAATTCCTACTTATCCGTTGCCTTTTTCCCGTCGGATAATCCCGCGGGAAACACGCTTTGACCACCCTCCGTCACGCCGTTCATAACCGCAAAGAACGCTTCTGTCTTTGATAATGGCGGTAAAGATAGCCATTTTTCCCAAGAATCGGAAAAAGACGGGTTCTGTTCTCCGAAATTGGGTTTTGTTTCGCTGTTCCGCTATATTTGCCATAGCTATAAATAGCTCAATATCAAGTAAATTTGTAACATTGAAAAATTGAGTTATGGAACAGACGGATGTAAAGGTTTCGTTCTACCTTAAAAGGAGCGAGATGATCGCCGAAGAGATACGAAAACAGTTACTGGGCATGGCTTCCGGCCAGGTCGGGCAGCAAGTGAAAGTATGGAGATGTCCAGAAAATGTCTTTAGGTGGGGATGGTAAAAGATTCTATGGCTATCATCCGAAATGTGAATGGTATGCCAAGATTATGCGTAAATAATTTATAAGTATTTTCCCCTACCCGTTCAAAAACAGCAATCCCCCTGCTCTATTCCGGAGTAAGGGGATTAGGATATCTAAAGGAGACGGTATACTACCGTCTTGCCTATGTAATCCTAGTAATTCTCTTTATTTCTTGCTTTTGATTGTAAATAATGCTATTGAGGATTAACGACTTCCCAAGTAAGGACAGTCCCGTCTTTGCGATTAGGCATTGTTCCCGGCCAATCGGCTGAATAAGGTTCATCTGTACGGGCGTCTATTCCTATGAATCGATTGGTTTTTAATGATAGAAGCATACATTGTCCTCGTAACATATCTTGCCACATGAAAAGACTGCCTTCCGATTCTTGCTTCAATAAACGTACATCGGCAGCAATACCTGTACCTACAACGGTTACGAACCCGCTACCGTTCAAAGCTTCCAACACAACGCGTCCTTGACCTCGGTCGTGCACCCGAAACAAGCAGGCATCTGTATTGTAGGTTTTACTTCCGGGTTTGGAGCTGTCCAGCATACCCCGATAATTTGCCCATACCTGATTTCCGGAACCATAATTTGTCATCCGAATAACCTTTCCGAGTGGAAGGTTTTGTGAGCGGTCTGCTAAGGGTTCTTGTAAAACAAAATCATCGAATTGAGCATAGCCGCCCTCTTTTCCTCGTTCGTTGTAGGCAAAAAGTGCATAACGCGTGCCTTGAAAGGTTTTTAATTGGTAAGGCATTAATATACTGTCCCCCACATTTATGAAATCTTTTCCATTAAGACTGTAACTTAATTGGGCAATATCTTCATCAAAATTACCGAAAGCACGCAAGTAAATTTTCAAATTATTTAATGGTTTGTCAATTGTTTCATCCTTCAATTGATCATACCAACGTAGAGTATAGCCTTTTTCATCTCGTACAACACCAATCCAAGCGTACGGCTGATTCATCAATGCCAACCCGGCAATATCTCCCGGTTTGAGTTTTGCCGCATCTAGAGTAACTGTTGCGTACGAATCCGGTCCGATACCTCTTTGTGTCAAACTGTTTTTTGCCCATATAAAATGGTCAGCCGGCATTGTATACAAACGCAAGACACCTTTATTCTTGTCTAATAACCATTTTTTATTGTTGGGTTCATGACTCCACTGCCACACAGGATTCAATTTATAGCCATTGAAATTGTCATTTCTGACAAAAGGCGCATGTGGTTTCACATCGACATCCACGTTCGGTTTGTACCAGGTTCGTGGAGTACGCCCTAAGTTTCCTTCAAGTCCAAAATACGGCCATCCATCAACCCAGGTTATAGGTGAGATGCAGGTTGTACGTCCTACTGATCGAAAGTCTAACATGGAGAACCCCCACCATTCGCCGTTGGGTAAATCGATAATACCCCCTTGGTGCAAAGGAGCTGCAGCGTAGCTATATTCTAAAGGTTTCCAAACATCAAATTTATCACCGGGAGCATGCATCTTTTCCTGCCACATGATACCATCGTTAACTCGGTACCCGCGTTTTGTTCCGAATGTTTCTTTCGTGCTGATAACCCGTGTCTCGTACGGACCGTTGATATGGTCGGCACGCGCGCATTGCATCCGTCCAATGGGTGCATAGTTTGCACTAAATATGAAGTATTTACCATTTATCTTGTAGAAATGATGTCCTTCGCTCATCGCATTTCCTCCATGCACAATTACACGTTTACTACCTTCTACAATACCTGAAAAATCGGGTTTTAGTTCGATCAACTGAACCGTATCATAGCCATAGACAGCATAAATCCTTCCATCATCATCAAACAAAACAGACAGGTCGTAAGTGATTTGTCCACCAAACTTGATGTGCTCCCAAGATCCTGCTGGATCTTCAGCAATAAAAATTTGTAAGCCGTGATTGTTTACATTCGAGAAGATGTAGAATTTCCCATTATGATAGCGAAGACATGGAGCCCAGATTCCTTGTCCATATTCTTCCTTACCTTCTTCGAGACGAAATTCCGGACCGAGATTTAGTTTTTCAAAAACATAACTGAGAAACTCCCAATTGACTAAGTCTTTGGAACGATACATCGCTAAGCCTGGCATAGAGTGCATACTCGTGCCTGTCATGTAAAAATATTCACCTACGCGAATCATGTCGGGATCGGAAAACTCGTCGTAAAATAAGGGGTTGGTAAATGTACCATTGCCATTGTCTGCCGTCCACGACTGTGCCGACAGGGAAAAATTCCCTGCCAGCACGAATATCAGATATATTATTATTTGTCTCATAAGATATTTTCAGGCTATTTAGACTGGACTTTATTTTACAATAACTTGCTTATTTATTGACAAATAAGTATCTCTTAATTTCATTTTAACAGATTCTCCGGTAAGTGAAATTTGTTCATTCAATCGAAGATCTTCGGAAGAGGTTCCTATCTTGAATTCATAGTCACCCGGCTCAATCACATATCCACCACCTATGAAGTGTGCTAATTGTTGAGGAGAAACCGAGAATGTAACGTTTTTACTTTCGCCCGGATTAAGTTCTACACGAGTAAATCCTTTCAGTTGGATTGGTTTCAAAGGTTGTCCCGATTTAGGAGAAACATACAGTTGTACGATTTCTGTTCCGGCAACAGATCCGGCATTTTTAATTTTGCAAGTAATATCAAAAAAATTGCTATTGGTTTTTACCTTTTCAGGAATAGCCATGTCGCTGTATTCGAAAGAAGTGTATGAAAGTCCGTAACCAAAAGGATAAGCAATGTTGTCATTGGCACATCCGCTGTTATAGCAGATTTCTTCTTTCTTATCGATTTTAGGATAAGTAACACTTAATTTTCCTGAAGGATTAACGTTGCCCAATAGTACGTCTGCCACGGCATTTCCTCCTTCCTCGCCGGGAAACCAAGCATGCAAAATAGCGGCACAATCGTCAGCAATATCGCCAAGAGGCATAGGGCGCCCCCCGAACATCACCAATACGACTGGCTTGCCTGTTGCTATAAGTTCTTGCAGGAAACGCTCTTGATCACCCGGTAGGCGAATACCATTTCGATTGCGAGCTTCACCTACCAGTAGCGTATTTTCTCCCAAAGCAGCAACTATAACATCACTTTTGGAAGCCAAATTAATAGCTTTATTCCAATCCGTTGGGTCGGAAGACTCGGCGAGCATCAAGTCTAACTTTTGAGTACGAGGGTCTCCTGAACGGACAATCGAAACCTCATTTTTTGCACTCCAATCGCATCCGCGTTCGTATCCCAGCATAAAATTAGTACCTGCTTTCTCTTTTAATGCATCATATAAACAGACTATCTTTGGGTCATTAGGATCAATTTCTCCTCCCCACCAGAATGCTTGCATAGACTGATAGGTATAATCGCCCAACATACACCAGAATGTGTTGGCATTAGGTCCAACCAACGCAATCATTTTATTTTCTTTTTTAAGCGGAAGCGTACCATCGTTTTTAAGCATAACGATAGATTGACAAGCCAATTCGTAGGCTGTCTTACGATCAGCCGGAGGATCCAAATTCAGGTTTCCTTCTTGGTATAGATTCGGATTTTTATCTAACAAGCCTAATCGTGCTTTAAGTGTCAATGCTAATTTTACAGCTTTTTCAAAACGAATTTCATCAATCAAGCCCTTTTCAAGTAATTCGGGGAGAAACTGATAATTGCTGTTCGATGGAAGTTCGATGTCATTTCCTGCATTCAGAGATTTAGCTGCTGTTACCTTCAACTTCTCGTGATCACTTTGGCTCAAATAACCTACCGCACCGTAATCACTTACGACTAGACCATCAAATTCCAAATATCCTCTTAGAATCTGATTCAACAGTGTGTCGCTAGCAACAGCGGGTTCACTTTTGAAATTACCATAAGAGGTCATTACTACTTTACTCCCATATTGGCGCATTGCCACTTCGTGAGGGAAAAGAATTTCTTCGTAAATCTCTTTCCAAGATAATTTTGAACCTCCTCCATAACCTAACAAGTGTTTGGTACATGCGGCAATTCCGTTTTTCCAATCTCCATTCTGAAGTCCATCTACAAATGCTCCCCCCATTACAGCAGTGAGATAAGGGTCTTCTCCATACGATTCTTCGAGACGTGCCCAATGTGCTGAGCGGATAATGTCTACCATGGGAGAAAGAGCAAATGTACCTCCAACAGCACGCATTGTTTTGGCAGTTTGTTGTGTTTTCAGACGAGCCAGTTCAGGATTCCATGTACAAGCTACGCCCAATTGTTGTGGATAGATAGTTGCACCTTTTGCAGCCATCCCACTGATGGCTTCTTCATGGAAAATGGCCGGAATGCCATGTGGAGTTTCGTTGATAAGATAATTTTGCAAATCACGAACAAAATCACGTAGTTCGTTAGCACTCATATCCAAGGCGCATGCATACTGACAGATATGACCGACTCCGTGTGGTATTTTTTCCCTGCATTTTTCCAATGATAATTTGCCATTGGTCATTAACGCCCCCGGTCGAAGACCAAAAATCTGAGCGGCACGTTCTTCGACCGTCATTTTGTTATACAACTCATCTACCTGTTTTTGTATTTCAGGTGTCTGATAGTCGAAATTTTTAGTAGCTTTGTTTGACAAAGCATTCGCACAACCCATTAATGCAAATGCTATTGAAGCCAAAAATAATACTTTTCTCATTTTCATTATATTTTTGATGTTAAAATCTTACTGCAAAGGACGGAGTATCACAGGAAAAACAGTACAGCTTTTCATTATTTTGCTAATGATATTTGTGATAATTGCGCAAATGGGAATGGCAAATCTATTTCAATAAGATAGATTTACCCCAAAAGAAGGGTTAGTTGAGTAAATCAACCGGAGGTTTACCAAAATGTTTTTTGAAGGCCGAACCAAAGTAGTTTGCACTGGAAAATCCGCATAATTCACTAACTTCGGTTACCGTGTATTTCTTCGATTGCAAAAGTTCCACGGCATGATTAAGCCGTACGGTTTTGATGAGTTCTATCGGTGATTGTCCTGTTAAGGATTTAAGTTTGTTGTACAAAAGGGAAGAACTCACATTCATCATGGAAGCAAATTCGTCACGACTAAATTCGCTATTTGAGAAGTTCTCTTCTACAACTTGCAATGCCTTTTTTACAAATGCATCATTCAATTCATTTACAAATATTGGAGACTTTTTATCAATGGGTTTAATCAACTTTAAGATTTTCTCCCGAACCATCTCTCTATTTATCAAAATGGTGTTTATTCGCTGTGTGAAAACAGCCATATCAAAAGGCTTTGTTACATAATCATCAGCACCCAAACCTAAACCCTCCAATTCTTTTGCCTTATCAGATAAGGCTGTCAGCAAAATAACCGGAATGTGAGAAGTTTCGAAAGTTGATTTTATGCGTTTACACAGATCGAAGCCATTCATCTCGGGCATCATAATGTCAGATATTATGAGATTTGGAGCTTTCTTATTAATCAGATTCCATGCTTCTGAACCATTACCCGCTGTTTGTATATTATATATATCTTGTAAAGAAACTTTTAAGAAGCTACGCAACTCATCGTTATCTTCAACAATCAAGACATTCATCTTAGACTCGGGAGTGGAAACCTCGTCAATTTCAAAGGATTTTTTTGAGTTTGTTTCAATACTGGAAATCATTAGGTCTGGGTTATAAGTCCTCTTGTATGGTATCTCGATACTGAAAGTGGAGCCTACATTTTCTTTACTTTTTAGCAAAACTTTACCCTGATGCATGGTAACATAATCCCGTATCAACAATAACCCAATTCCCGAACCTATTATCTTTAAGTTTATAGCATTCTCTCCTCTATAAAACTCTCGAAATAAACTATTAATCTCATTCTTCGAGATTCCTATACCATAATCTTGTACACTTAGTTTCCATCCCTTGGGTTCGCACAACAGGTTTATATCGACTTTACTCCCATTATGTGAATATTTTATTGCATTCGAGAGTAAATTCTCAATCACTTTTTCTATTTTTTGCTCATCTATAGCGGTAAAGTATGTCTCTTGATTTGATACAAAATTCAAGTTGATTTGCTTTTCTTCTGCGGATGCACCATATAGCTTGACTTGTTGCCGAACCAACCATACTACATCCGCCATCGTGAGCGATAAATGTTCATTTCCTGTTTCTATTTTCTGAAAATCTAATAATTGCGTAGCAACCAACGATAATTTTTTAGATTGTTCCTTGGCCATATGGAGGTAATAATGCGATTTCTCCGATAGACCCTTATCTTTATCTATTTCATCAATCGGATTCTTTATCAAGGTTAAAGATGTACGAATATCATGTGCTATATTTATGAAAAACCGGATTTTATCCCTTGCATATCTTTGTTTCAATCTATCTGTATAAGATTTTATTATATACAAAATAAAGAGAAATATAACAATTATCACAATAAGATAGAACCACCACGTGTTCCAAAATGGAGGTGTTATTCGTATTTCAATTGTCCGTGAATCGATTACTCGTGAAAGCGAAGTGTCCATCATGCGTACATCAAGACGAAAATGTCCCGCAGGCAAATTCATATAACTGATGCCTGGATAAATAGAAGGTCTGCTCCAATCGGTATCTAATCCTTCCATTTTCCAAGAAAAACGATTCTCCGAAGATACTGTACCGGTAGGGATTAAATCTATCGAAATTGCGTTCTGATTATGCCTGAGTAAAAGATTAGTCTTTAAATTAACCGGAATACCTTGCAGTATTTGAGGATTCTCACGTATGGAACTACCCGAAACAAAGATGTCTTGAATGTATATTTTACTCTTATCCACTGTCTGCCTCGACAGTTCAGGATTAATAATAACCAAGCCATTGTTTGTACCCAACGCTAAACATCCGTCATTCAAAACAACATCAGAACGAGCATTGAAAGAAAGTCCCGATAAAGAATAGGGTAAAGAAAAGGGATATACTCTCATATTTTTGGGAGAGAAAAAGGATAAACCACCTTCTGTAACTACTAATAAGGAATCACCTACGGGTACAAGGCTATTAATAATATTTGACTGTAATCCCGAATCGGTCGTAATCGCCTGTATTTGGTGACTTTCGGGTTCATAACATAGCAAGCCTCCACTTGTAGCCAGCCACAACCGATCATCCATTAATTTGATGTCACCAAAAACATATCCGCTAAGTAAAACTTCACTTTCTCCACTCTCTTTGTCCAATAATTTCAGCTCAGTGGAGCTTGCTAATAACATTTTTCCTTTTTGCCATTCAGCAAAATAACCGATATTAACAGGTTTGTATGCTCTAAAGCGCTTCTCTTTTGTTAGATAACAAACGATATGGCTTTGCGTATCACCAATCCATAGATCGCCACTACTATCTTTGATAATATCTGTAATAAATCGGAGTGTAAAGTCGCTTAGTTTATTTATAACAGAAAAATGTTTGAGTATGCGACCACTTGTTCCATCTAACACGTAAATGCCTGACGAGAACGTGCCCGCCCAGATATTTCCCTCATCGTCCTCGCATAAGCCAGAAAAGACAGTCGTTTCTCCCTGTAAGTCATTGAGGTAGGTTTGCCAACGGTTATGCTTTCTGTTCCAACGGCTGATGCCATTGTTGGTGGACATCCATAATTCGCCCCGGTGGCTTTTGATAATACGATTTACGTTATTATCGATCAGTGAGTTAGTATTGTTCACTTTATGAGTAACATGAAGAACTGAAGGCGATTGTTCAGAAAAAGAGACACCGCCACTATAGGTCGCTACCCACAAGCGTTTATTTTTATCTATTAAAAGGTCGTACACTCCATTTCCACGAAGCGACGAGGGATTATCTGCTTCTTCACAATAAATATTTAAGACCTTCGTGCCATCTTTCGTTAATTCCCATATGCCCTTACCATCCACTCCAACAAGTAGCGTACTGTCGGTATTTTCTTTTATCACTAATATCGGTTGGCTTGAAGGAAAATTATGAGCTGTTACTTTATGAAATACTTTCGATGAAAAATTAACATAGAACAATCCTTCCGAAAACGTTCCCACCCACAACCGGTCTTGTTGGGCATCGTAAAATAAGCGCACAACATTATTCAGTCGAGTATCTTCCATGATATCAACGGACTGTAATCCTGAATGATTAATATGTACTTTTTCCACTTTGCCTTTGTAGGAGACAAATAACACTCCATCATCTGCTGACAATACATCCTGTACATTTTCACTTTCTTTCCCAATTTTTTCAATGGAATCACCCGTGTAACGATATAACCCGAAAGAGGAAGCAATCCAAAGAACATGATCAGCATCAATCGTTATTCGGTTTATGTTGACATATTTATTGCCTAACATTGCGCGTAAATCCATCTGTAATTGGAAACGGTCATAGAGACTATCGTACACAAAAATTTGTGCATTACTCGTATAAGCATACAATTGAGAGGCATATCCTACAAGTTTTATCGTCCCCACATCTGTGGTTACATAAGGTAGCGAATAGAGTTTGTAACTTCTTCCTGCCAACCTCAATATTCCTGTTTTCGATGAGCTCCAAATAAAGCCATTCTTATCCTCATAAAGTGAAGCCGTTTCACGAAAAGCAACACCATAAGCTGTATTGACACTTACGAATTTTACCTCGGAAGCCATCGATACAGTTACCTGTAAAACAAGTGATATGAAAAGGAAAAAGACTCTCATGGCGTGTTGCAAAAATAGTGATTTTTATAATATAAAAAAAAGAGATTGAGAGAAATTAGTAGCAATCATCCAAGATTATTTTACATTTTCCAGTGCCACTCAAACACCATAAAATTAGTTCACTTGGTATTCGTGTGCCTTTCCCCGAATTATTTCAACTATCTAGTAAGGAACGGAACGGGGGAAACGGCCATCAATCATATACGCCGCACCGTTGTCGATCTCGTGAAGGGCAAGCTGGCAAAAGGGGACTCCATTAAAGAAAAAACATACTAACTGGGCTTCAAATACCCGCACACCTGACCCGTATGTTCAAGCGGTACACAGGGGAGACACCGCAGGAATTTTGTAACCGTATCAGGAAGAAAGTATGAACCGGATATTGAAAGTACAATCGGTTGGCGATTACAGCGCATTCGTCGGACATGTAGATACGCATCAGCTTGTCTCTGTGATTGACTATGCGGAAGTTTCACTCATCTTACATACCAAATCCGAATTTTTCGTCTATGCGCTCTTTTTGCCGGACGATACCTTGGAAGACCTTACCTATGGGCATAGCGGATATGGTTATGAAAAAGGCACGCTGGTGTGCGTGGCCCCGGGACGAACCGGAGGCGTGGATTATAACGGGAAACGGTTCAACCGTCGGGGATAGGTGCTGCTGTTCCATCCCGATTTGTTAAAAGACTCTCCGCTGGAACATTCCATGAAAGAATACTCTTTTTTCCAGTATCAGACGAACGAGGCGCTGCACATGACCGAAAACGAGCGGAAAATCTATCTTTCACTTCTGCTTCAGCTCCGAAGAACGCTCGGACAAAACAACAATAAATACCGCGATTCGATAATAGTCACGTATATAGAGCTGATCCTCAAATATTGCAAGCGGTTTTACGACCGTCAGTTTACCGCCCGAGAAGCGAGCAATCATGATTTGTTGAAGCGCTTCAACAATCTTCTTACAGCTTATTTGAATAGCGAGAGACTCGTTGCCGCTTATGATTTGGGGTTTGAGTATCCGCAACATCTCAGTCGGCTGTTCAAGAAATATACGGAGCAGGCTCCTTCGGAATATCAGAACAAGATGCAAAAACAGTAACTTTATATCTTTCAAATAAATTGTAAGAGTTAATGTAAAATAAACATTGAAGCCACAGGCTGATGTTTGCTCAGGACTTCCATTGACATATCTAGAGAAAGTTTCATTTGTGTATTCTTTGGCAAAAGTACCATAATTATTAATCTTTTGTCATTACTAAAAAAGCAAATTGAATTTGTATTTAAGTTGTTGAGAAATTCATTTCCAACAAAAACCACGAAAACAATTAATTCTACCGAAAAACACATTATCTTTGCAGAGTTATTTGAGTTGTTTGACAGCATGAGAATCATAGTGTATCAAAGCACTTTACCTGTTTCTTATCCATTGCCCATTCTCATACGAGATTCTTTTAATATATTAGTAGTCAACTAAAAACCTTTAGACTACATCAAATATACCAATAATAGTAATCGCTTTCTTTTGATACACGCAAATATTTGCAAATATCCTGCAAATATCCGTCTATCCTCGAACTGTTTTAGTGGCTATATTTGCAGTAAATAATCATTTTAAATCATTAATACAAAAAGAAGTATGGAAAAGACTTGGAGATGGTTCGGTAAGAAAGACAAGATAACACTCGATATGCTTCGTCAAATCGGCGTGGAAGGTATAGTTACCGCCCTGCACGATGTGCCCAATGGCGAAATATGGACAGAAGAAGCTATCAACGATTTAAAAAAATATATTGAATCCTACGGCTTACGTTGGTCTGTTGTGGAGAGCCTGCCCGTATGCGAGGCCATTAAGTATGCAGGACCGGAACGCGAACAGCTAATAGAAAACTATAAAGTCAGTCTCGCCAATTTGGGTAAATGCGGTGTAAAGACTGTATGCTATAACTTTATGCCCGTTATCGATTGGATACGCACCGATTTACAACACCCCTGGGCGGACGGCACTTCATCGCTCTATTTCGACCGGGTACGTTTTGCTTATTTCGACCTGCGCATTCTTCAACGCGAAGGGGCTGAGAAAGACTATTCGGCAGAAGAGCTGGCTAAGGTAGCCGAACTGGACAAAACCATTACCGAAGCCGAGAAAGAAAGCCTCATCGACACAATCATCGTAAAGACACAGGGATTCGTAAACGGCAATATCAAGGAAGGTGACAAGAATCCTGTGAACATCTTCAAGAACCTGCTGGCTCTATACAAAGGTATCGATCGCGACGCACTCCGCGAAAATATGCGGTATTTCCTTGCAGCTATCATGCCGGTATGCGAGGAGTACGGAGTAAATATGTGCGTACATCCCGACGATCCTCCTTTCCAAGTATTGGGTTTGCCGCGTATCGTGACCAACGAAGAGGACATTGCATGGTTCCTGAATGCCGTGGACAATCCTCACAACGGACTGACTTTCTGTGCCGGCTCGCTCAGCGCAGGAGAGCATAACGACACCCGCGAACTTGCCAAGAAATTTGCATCACGCACCCACTTTGTGCATCTGCGCAGCACTGCAGCCATGCCGGGCGGTAACTTTATAGAGAGCTCTCACCTGACAGGACGCGGACACCTTATCGACCTTATCCGTATCTTCGAGAAAGAGAACCCGAACCTGCCGATGCGTGTAGACCACGGACGAATGATGCTGGGCGATGAAAACAAAGGATACAATCCCGGATATTCATTCCATGGCCGTATGCTAGCACTGGCACAGGTAGAAGGCATGATGGCGGTAGTACAGGATGAGATGGGGAGTAAAATGAAGAATGAAGAATGAAGAACGAAAGATAAGAACGATAAATAAAAAAAGAAAGAAAAATTATGAACGAACAATTCAGTATTGCAGGTAAAGTGGCAGTCATCACCGGTGCAGGTGGTGTACTGGGTGGCAGCATTGCCAAGTGTTTTATGCAACAAGGTGCTAAAGTGGTGGCAGTAGACATCCGCCAAGAGCAACTGGACAAGCGTGTAGAAGAACTGAAAACATATGGTGAGGATGTAATCGGTATCGTGGGTAACGTACTGGACATAGCCAGTCTTGAAAAACTTGCCGATGATATTGTTGCCAAGTGGGGACGCATCGACATCCTGCTCAACATTGCCGGTGGAAATATGCCGGGCGCGACTTTGGCTCCCGACCAACACTTCTACGACATGGACATTGCCTGCTGGGAGAAAGTAACCAATCTGAATATGAACGGAACCGTTTATCCGTCTTTGGTATTCAGCAAAGTGATGGCAAAACAAGGCAAAGGATGTATCGTCAATGTGTCTTCAATGGCAGCTTACAGCGCTATTACCCGCGTACCGGGCTATTCGGCAGCCAAAACAGCCGTTGCCAACTTCACTCAATGGCTTGCCAGCGAACTGGCTCTGAAATACGGAGACGGTATCCGTGTCAACGCCATTGCTCCGGGCTTCTTCATCGGCGACCAGAACCGTGCCGTGCTCATCAATCCGGACGGCTCTCTGACCGACCGCAGCAAGAAAGTATTGGCAAAAACTCCGATGAAACGTTTCGGTGACATCAATGAGCTGAATGGTGCTGTACAGTTCCTATGCAGTGATGCCGCCAGCTTCGTCACAGGCGCATTGCTTCCTATTGACGGTGGTTTCAGCGCATTCAGCGGCGTATAAATCCATTCTTATAAAATGCACAAAAACAAAGGTATGTGTCGTGTGGCAAACTTTTTTTGTTTGATAATTGATTGATAACCAGTAGTTAGTTTCGCTTA
>ENA-OWPN01001431-OWPN01001431.1-human-gut-metagenome-genome-assembly--contig:-NODE-1431-length-21665-cov-4.609162_pt1 | contig 21665 bp, 21 predicted proteins | sample MGYA00248266_ERZ651850 | MGnify/ENA primary metagenome ERZ651850 (study PRJEB26924, sample SAMEA4378296) | human gut metagenome | biome: human gut; feature: human-associated habitat; material: faeces... | reverse complement strand
CGCATCCTTTACGGCGGCAACACGCTGCTTGCACACGTTGTCGGGGCCGGGAAGAGTGCGACACGTTCCTAACTGAAAAGGTTAGGCACAAGTCAGCTAACAATAGAATTGGGATTTGAAAGGAGTCCCTGAAAAGACTTGGAGAACTAATATTCCGATAGGTGGAATGAAGGGGTAACGCCCTGAAACGCCTACCTTAAACCTACGACATGCGTTAATTCTTTGTAACAGGAATTATGGTATGACGCTCGTAGAAGTCGGCGGAAATATGCCCAAACAGAATAGCAATATTGCTGTGGAAAGTGCCCCAGCGGTGGGGTGTGCGTATGATACGCCGGAGGTCTATAAACTGCCTATGGTCAGAATGTCATTGATGACTGACGAACTCCCGAATGTACGAGTCTAAAAGGCGCCGGAGCAGAAATGCTTCTTTCTGATTACGGAAGCGTGTGAGGATGAGTAAGAATTTTTACTATGAAAGTCCTTGCGGTGTTACAGGCACCGCCCAGCACGCAGGCTCAGAGGGACACCTAAGGGCAGATATGAACAGATAGGAATATTGGAACGTGGAAAGGCTGGAACACAGAGCCAGTTACAGGCTATGAAGTGTTGGATTGGAAAGCGCATTTGCGTATAACAACCCTTTATCCAGTTGAGAGAGATGGCATAGTACCGATGAAACCATAGAAATATGGTGGAGGGATAGCCATTAGTCGTCAGCAATATATAAATTGAAAACTATACAAATTCAAAGGTTCGAGTATGACTAAGAAAAGCGAAATCCTCTCGTGAGAAAGGAAAGTACCTGACTTTGGCAAACAAGAAGAAATGCAGAATGAAAATACAGATTTTTAACCGTTTATGAAAACCCCCCGACATTTGCCGGGGGACATTTATCGCAATCTCCCTATTGAACGTGTAGTTTCTCCATGGCTTACAATGCCGTTGGCGGCAATCGCCGCTGAAACTGCTATCAAGGAGAACAAAACATGGATAAAACCCCATTCCTCAATTACTGCTGAAAATGTCCCCGCCTGTTATGTTGGCTCTGCTCATTCAATCCATTTATAACGTGGTGGACAGCTATTTCGTTTCCATCTATTCCCAAGCAGGTCTGACCGCCGTTTCGCTGATTTACCCGATTCAACTGCTCATGACGGCGGTTGCAACCGGAACCGGCGCGGGCGTCAACATCCTGATTTCCCGGATGGATGGAACAGGCGAAACCTCCGACTAGGAGAATGTTGTGCGCAACGGTTTCCTGCTGGGCCTGTTCAACGGACTTGTGTTTTTGGTCGTGGGCCTGCTGGCTATGAATGGCTACTATGCCATGTCCTCCAATCAGGCCGCTGTGCGTGAGGCCGGAATCGCGTACACGAGGATCGTTTTTCTCTTTGCCCTCGGCCTTTTTATTGAGGCCAACTGCACAAAGATGCTGCAAGCAAAAGGTAATATGTTCATCCCGATGATAGCCTAGGTTGTGGGTGCGCTTGTCAATCTTGTATTAGACCCCATCTTTATTTTTGGAATGTTTGGCCTGCCCGCTATGGGAATCGCCGGGGCCGCGATTGCCACAGTCATCGGGCAATGGCGGTGGTGATTGCCGGCGTATGCCGGATGTACGATGTGCGGCAAGGGGAATTCCGCTTGTCGATTTGCGGAGAGATCTACAAGGAGGGACTGGCCTCTATCGTGATGCAGTCCCTCTATACGTTGTATATCGTGGGGCTGAATCTGATCTTAAAGCAGCTCACCGAGGACGCTGTGACCGTCCTGGGAATTTACTACAAAATTCAGGCGTTTTTCTTTATCCCCCTCATGAGCTTACAGCAGGTGCTCCTGCCAATCATCAGCTTTAACTATGGGGCCAAATTGGAGAAGCGCGTCAAAGACACGCTGAAATATTCTGTCGGTATCTCATGTGCAGTCATGCTGGTGGGAATGGCGGTCTTTCTGTTCATTCCGGATAAGCTAGTTGGTATTTTTTTTCATGAACAAACCGTTCTCGCAATCGGTACACGGGCGTTTCGGACAATCTGCTGCAACTTTCTTCCCGCGGGAGTAGCGATGATGTTTGTTGTGTACTTCCAAGGGATAGAGCGCAGGAGGGCAAGTATCTTTGTTACCGTCCTCCGGCAAGTGCTTCTGCTAGTGCCGCTGGCGTGGGTACTGCATTTTTTCGGCCTTGATTATGTTTGGCTCACATTCCCAATTACCGAGATAATCGCGGCTGTTTGCTGCATTGTACTATACCGAAAGCCGTTGTGGAGCAAGTAGCGGCAGCAGGAAGTTTTTCGTGTGGAGCATGGTATAACACTCTACTTCTCGGCGCTCTGTCAAAAAAACCTGACTCCTATAGCGGTGCATACTACCCCCACTTGCGAAAGCAGTCGTTTCCTGTCAGCTCATACTGTTATTTGATTTTTCAAACAGCCCCTAATGGTTAGGCTATAGAAAAAGGATTCAATGGATATTGGGTTGCCCTAGCGCTTTATTTACGAGAATACGAAGGGCACTACGTGAACTCTGAAGGCGTCCGGAAAGAATATCCTGTTCTGTAAAACGAGCCATAAGGATTTCCCGCTTTGTAACGCGCTGATGGTCATAAGTCACATAGATGTATCCGTCGTCGGCTTCTTTTGCATCGGGATAAGAGACTTCATCTCGTTCATCCAGTAGTAGTGTGTAGGGCCAGGTTGCACCGTCATCCTCGCTGAGCATGGCTGTCAGATGGCTGCGGCCTTTCCAACGTTTTACGTTGCCCTGGCGCATGATATCATCCAGATCGATGCGATGGCTGAATTTGTAGTGATTGATCATAAGAAGGCGTCCCGAGGACAGGCGACGGATAAAAAAGCGGGAACAGGGGCCGTCGATATGGCTTTTCTGACCGGGGGACCATGTGCGGCCGCCGTCAGAAGAGAAACTTTCTCCAATGCCATCGAATGTACGCACTAGCATCCACAGTGTACCGTCGCGTTTTTCTACCAACATATGCTCGTCAAAGCTGCGGGCAGGAACATCTGCATGCCCCCGCAGAGTGATGGTGCGCCCTTCGTCGATGGAGGCATATACGTTAGAGAACTGTTCGTTCTCCAGCCCGTGGCGTTCGGTGGGAGCACTACCGCTGTCATCTCGCCAGATAGCACAGGGAAACAGCCATTCGTTTCTGCTGGTGACGAGCGGTTTATTCATCATGATCCCATTGGCGATACGCCGAGGAGCAGACCACTGTGGGACATCGGCATCGGGCTGTTCACAGATTGCAGCCCAAACACCGCTGCGTCCATCATTGAAGCCGCGCGCTTGGGCATAAGTCATCCAAAGCCTGCCCAAAGGGTCTATCCAAAGGTTGGGGTCATAGATGCGACATGAAGGGTCAGGGTGCTCCACGACAGCAGCGCAGGAACGGAACGTCTTACCTTGATCATCGCTGATACAAAGGATCATAATATTGCCGCCGACCTCTGCATCCTGACCGGAATAGAAGTTGACGAAGATGCGACCGTGGCTGGTCACTTCGATGGAGGGAATTCCTTGCCAGCGTCGATAGGTGTCTTTGAAACGTTCTTCATTCGGTTGGATAAAGATATGGGCGGGAGCAAGGGCGGGGTCATTTCTCATTGTTGTTACCTCCTGTAATAATATGAAATACATAATATTTCTCAAATGCGGCTAATCACAAATGAGTAGTTAAAGCGTAACACAAACTTTTTCTGGCGTCAAGCATTGAAGAGAAGGCTTCTGCTTTTTCTGTTGAGGTCGTTAAAAAACGCACAATTTGGCCAATAATAAAATTAAGATTTAATAAAAATATGTATAAATATTATCGGATAGTTGAACAAAAAACTTGTCAAAGCTTTAGTACAATAGCAGAAAAATGAGAGAGACATTGACTTTCAAGAGATAAACTATTAAAATTTGATTGTCAAGACTGCTCATTTGTGATGAGCTGTTAGACGAAAAGGAGTGGAACGCAAAATGCTTTTTGAAAAAAAACTGTTTACGGGCGCAAAGCTGGTGTTGCCAGACAGAGTGTTGGAGGCCTCTCTTGCAACGCGGGCAGGCGTGATTGAAGGCATCCTGCAACCCGGGGTGAAACTTCCAGGTTATGAAGAAATAGATGTAACAGGCAAAATTCTGTTTCCCGGCCTTGTTGATCCTCATGTACATATGTGGGACCCATCGCCGCTCAATTATCGAGAGGATTGGGTATGCGGCTCGCAGTGCGCTGCTTCGGGTGGCATCACCACAATTGTGGATATGCCGCTGAGCGTGCCGCCTGTGGTGGATCATGAGGGATTTGTTTTGAAACGAAACGTAGCCGAACAGGCTTCATGTGTGGATTTTGCTTTTTGGGGCGGGTTGACACCAGGTTGTGTGGATTCGCTGGCCGAGTTGGATGCACTGGGATGTGTGGCATATAAGGGCTTCATGAGCTTTGCAAACCCGGATTATCCGCAGATCACAGACGGATATCTGGTGCGCGGTATGCGAAATGCCGCAGCGTTTGGTGGGCTGATCGGTGTACACGCGGAGAATGCGGAGATCGCTGATTTTGGAAGCCGGGAGATGGCAGCCCGCCTTGGAGCAGACCCGACCCTGCACGACGAAGCGCGCCCCTGGTGGGCGGAGCTGGAGGCGATCCAGCGGGCGGTCCTGCTGGCCCGGGTCACAGGTGCACGGCTGTATATTTGCCATATGACCATCACGCAAGGGGCTGCGTTCCTCAAAAAGGCGAAAAGTGATGGAGTGGACGTAACGGTGGAGACATGCCCGCACTATCTTCTGTTCGACAAAACAATACTGCGAGAAAAAGGCCCTTATGCAAAGTGTAACCCGCCGATGCGAAGCAGAGAAAATGTGGATGCACTGTGGGAGTATGTGTTCGATGGCACCATTGACACGCTTGGCTCCGACCACGGGCCCTATGCTGACGAAGAAAAGGTGAAGCATGGCAATTTTTTCAAAGAATATTCCGGTTTTGGCGGATATGATGCAATGCTGGCGGGGATGCTCACCGAGGGAGTCCATAAGCGCGGCTTGCCGCTGGAACGACTGGCGGCCCTAACATCGGGAAATCCAGCGCGGGTGATGGGGCTCGCTCCCCGGAAAGGGTCACTCCTGCCGGGAACAGATGCGGATATCGCTGTGGTGGATCTGGATGCTGAATGGGTGTTCGATGGAACAAAAAGCCTTTCCAAGACGAAGAGCAGCCACAATATTTATCATGGGGCACAACTTAAAGGAAAGGTGGAACAGACATGGGTGCGGGGCGAACTGATTTATGATCATGGTATTGTGAGAGCACCAGGCGGATGGGGGCATTATGTATCTCGAGGTAAGTAAAGGAATGTCATGGATGGTAAAACATCCATAGAACAGAATATAAACAATAAAATTTAGGAGGAGCAAAATGAAAAAGATAGTAGCGTTTTTATTGACTTTTGTGATGCTGTTTACAATGGTGGCATGCAGTAGCGCGAGTGGTTCAAATCCTACTACAGTGCCGAAACCGTCGGGTGATGCTTCTGGTGCGATAAGTGAAGGTTCCGATGGGAAAGAGCCTATTATTGTTGGCTTTTTGGGGTGGTCGTCGGGCCCGGATGCTTTATATGGTTTGGTGCCGCAGTATTTAATGGAAGATTATGTGGATAAGATTAACGCGGAGGGTGGCTGGAATGGCCATATGATTGACTTGCGTTCTTATGACATTTCTGGTACAGGAGGAGATTTTTCAGAGGCGGTAAATGCGACCAACAAGCTGATTCAAGAAGGAGCACATGCAATTCTTGGGCCAAGCAACTCCGCCCAAGGAACGGCTGTAGCAGAATTGTGTAATAAGGCAGGAATATTGCATATTCCTTCCAGTGCAGCACAGTTGGTGACGGTGGCTGAAGATGGTACCGTACGTGATTATACTTATCGCTGTGGTCCTATGAACGAGGATCTAGTGGTTGCCGTTGCAAGTTACGCATATCAGGAATTGAATAATCCACGTGTAGCCGTTTTATACGAGACCACACTGGTGGACTGTGTAGCCATGAGAGACGCCTTTGTAAAAGCATATGAAGGATATGGCGGCGAAATAGTAGATGAAGCAACTTATCAAGTAGAGGATATGGAATTTAGGGCGCAGCTAACGAAACTGGCACAGAGTGACCCGGATTATATTTTCATGCCCGCTATGGCTTATAAAGAGGTAGGGAATGTGGCGAAGCAGCTTTCTGAGCTTGGATATGCTGGGGAGATTAAATTATTAGGAACATCAATCTTTGACGCAACGGAATTGTTGGACATTGCGGGAGAGGAACTTGAAGGCTGTGTTTTCGGAACAAACGGAAATCTAGATGACCCGCGTTATAATAATATTAAAGCGACCTACGACACCAACCATGGAGATTCCGGCATGAGTGTGCACATGGCTGGACTCATCAGTTTTAATGCGATTAAAATTCTTGAATATGCTGTACTGAAAACAGATTCTGTGGAACCTGACACGCTGCGACAAGCACTAGACGAGGCAACAGAGATTGAATTGTTCACGGGTTCATCACAGGGGTATGATTCTGCGACGCATAATCTTAAAGGACTCGAATTTGTAATAAAAACTTTTACAGATAAGGGAGTGGAGAATCTGGGTTCTTACACGGCAAAATAGTGTAGTTGTAAAAGCGGCCGTTTGCATGTCGACATAAAAAGATACATGTGAACGGCCGTCTGTATTTATGAGGCGTGAAGGCTTGGAAAAGGATGGTGATAGTTATGCAGGTTTTTCTGCAGCAATGCGCTACAGGCGTTTCTATTGGCAGCGTATACGCCTTACTGGCAGTTGGATATGCGTTGGTGTTCAGTGTGTTTAATTTTTCCAATTTTGGATTTGGACCCATTATGATGCTGGGAACATTCGCAGCATTCTACGCAATCCCACTATTGAAACTTCCGCTGCTTGCAGGAATTTTGCTCGCAATGGTTGTAGCAGCACTGGTATCCGTTTTAATGGAACTGACGATTTATCGTCCAATGCGCAAAAGGAATGCGCTGAAACTATATTTGATGATTGCGGCGTTGGGGATCAGCACATTTGTGCCGAACTTGGCCATTCAACTGTTTGGAGGCGGTGTACGCGCTTTTCCGTCGGAATGGGCTAAGAAGGTTGTGAATTTTGGCGGTGTTGTGATTCCGCGGGCAGACATTTTGGCGGCTGTATTGTCGTTGTCGATGCTGATAGTGTTGTGGTTCTTTCTTTATAAATCCAAAGTGGGACTTGGTATACGTGCAAGTTCATTTGATACGGGCACAGCAGCACTTATGGGAATTAATGTGAATTTTGTAGCTATTGTAATATTCGTGTTGTCGGGTGCCGCTGCTGGCTTGGCCGGGTGTTTTTACGGAATGAAGTATTCCGTATATCCAAATATGGGCAATGTGGCGATGAAAGGTTTTGTGGCTTCTACAGTAGGTGGGCTTGGAAGCTTGCCAGGCGCTGTGTTTTCGGGGCTGCTGTTGGGCTTCTTGGAAACAATGATATCTTCTTATGTTTCCACCACTTATCGTGACTTGGTAGCTTATGGACTTTTGGTTTTGGTACTGATTTTCAAACCCAATGGACTCTTTGGTAAGGGTGTCCATGACAAATTGTAAGGAGGCGGTAGTGTGGGATATGTAGAAGGAATATTAATTAGCACATGCATTAACATCGTATGTGTCAGCGGATTATTACTGCTTACAGGATATATTGGATTGTTTTCTATGGGGCACGCATGTTTCCTTTGCATTGGAGCATATACCGCCGCGATTCTAACAAAGTATTTTCAAGTGCCTTACTTTCTGGCGCTGTTGGCAGGCGGGGCGATAGCCGCAGTGAGCAGTATTATTATTGGATGGCCGACACTCCGAGGAAAAATGTCTTCGGATTGTTTTGCTATTGCTACTTTAGGCTTTTCAGAAGCAGTGCGTGTAATATTAAGTAATATTAATCATCCGATGATAGGCGGAGCACTCGGTATATCTGCAATTCCACAGAAAACCACGCTACCTGTAGCGCTTTGCCTTGCCGCATTGAGCGTCTTATTTGCGTATAACTATGCGCGTTCCCAGCATGGAAGAATTGCGCGCGCTATTCGTGATTATGCAGACGCATCAGAACTTATAGGTGTCAACATCTTTCGTGAAAAATTAAAGGTGCTGATGATTAGCGCTTTCTTTTGCGGAGTGGGAGGCGGCATGATGGCTCACTATTATACATATATGGTTCCCAATACCTTTGGTTCAGTGATGTCCACCAATCTGCTGACTTCTGTCGTGTTGGGGGGAGTGGCTTCTGTGAGTGGCCCGGTTATGGCGACAACCATTCTTACGGCCATGCCGGAGGTGCTCCGCTTTTTGTCCAATTGGCGTCTGGCAATTTACGGCCTCGTGCTCATTTTAATGATGCGGTTTAAGCCGGATGGGTTGATGGGCTTCAAAGAATTTTCACTTCAACCTTTGCGAAATGTAGCGAAACGGGTAAAGGCTATTTTGGAGAAAAGGGGGTAATGGGCCATGGCACTATTAGAACTGAAAAATCTCAGTGTGCATTTTGGAGGTGTCAAGGCTGTACAGGATGTGAGTTTCTCTGTAGAACAAGGGGAATTTAAAGGTTTGATCGGCCCAAATGGCGCAGGAAAAACGACAGTGTTCAACGCTGTGACGGGCGTAGTAAAGCCTACCGATGGAGCAGTGTATTTCAACGGAAAAAGGCTTAACGGGTGTCGTCCGGACAAAATCGCACATATGGGTATTGCACGTACATTCCAGAACATTAGGATTTATCCCAAAATGAGCGTATGCGAGAATGTAGCAATCGGCCTAAACAGCGTTCCTCCTTATACTGCGCTAGAAGCGATGCTCTGCACACCGAAGGTTAGAAAAAAAGAGCGCGAGGCATTTGAGAAAGCATTGGAGTTCCTTGAAATGGTCGGACTTCAAGATTTTTCCGACCAGGAAGCGGGGGCGCTGCCGTACGGATTGCAAAGAAAGCTTGAAATCGCCCGTGCCCTAGCTACAAAGCCAAAGCTGCTTTTCTTGGACGAGCCAGCGGCAGGTATGAATACGGGAGAGAGTATCGAGCTAGTGCAATTCCTCAGGCAAATCCACGAGAATACGGGCCTCGCAATCGTTCTTATTGAACATCATTTGGAAGTAGTGATGGAAGTGTGTAAAAATATTACAGTACTTAATTTGGGGACATTGCTGGCCACTGGCACACCGCAGGAAATACAGAATAATCCGCAGGTCATAAAGGCATATCTTGGGGAACGGAGGAAAAAGCAATGAGTATAAATCCGAATACACCGATACTTGTTGTGAAGAATCTAGAGGTGGCTTATGGAGGGATACGGGCCCTTTTGGGTGTTTCTCTGACCGTGAATACTGGCGAGATAGTAACCATCATTGGTTCAAACGGTGCGGGAAAATCCACTTTGTTGCGCACTATAGCTGGAGATAAAGAGTACAGCGGGGGGGATATTCTATTTGAAGGGAAAAGTTTGCCTCAACGTGTCTGCCAGTTTGTGGAGCACGGGATCAGCCTTGTGCCCGAAGGAAGGCGGATATTTGTGAATCTGACGGTCCGTGAAAATTTGCTGGTGGGGGCGTATAAAGAAAAGAAAAAGGCTGTGATTGTTCAGCGGATGGAAGAAGTATTCGAACTATTTCCACGCCTTAAGGAGCGATATAAACAGGTAGGAGGGACGTTATCGGGCGGTGAGCAGCAAATGCTGGCAGTTGGACGAGCTATGATGGCCGCGCCAAAGCTGATGATGTTGGATGAACCCAGCCTAGGGCTTGCACCTATTGTCATTGACGAGATGTTTGAGAAGTTTAAACAAATCAACCGTACTCATGGAACGACACTGCTTATCGTTGAACAGAACGCCCAATTAGCGCTGGAAACGGCGGACAGGGCCTATGTTTTGGGAGTGGGGAGGATTGTGAAAGAAGGGATCGCAGAAGAGATGCTGGACGATCCGTTCATTCAAGAAACCTATATGGGCATGCACTGATACGAAGGGAGAACATTTATGCTTGACATCATTATCTATGGTGGTTATGTAGTAACGATGGAAGGACCGGGCACGGGTCTCATCAATAATGGCGCTGTTGGAATTAAAGGGAATAAAATTGAAGTTGTAGGCTCTACGGATGAAGTAATGCGGCAATATAAAGCCCATCGCTATATTGAAGCGATAGGGAAAGCTATATTGCCGGGCTTTGTTGACGTACATATGCATACATCAAATGCAATTGTGCGGGGCGTATCCCAGGATTTGCCCGCCTCAGAATGGATGTTCAGAGGTATTCTGCCCATGCTAAGTGTTGCGCAACCAGATGATCTAGCAAAAGGTTCAATGCTTAACATTTTGGAAGCACTGAAGTCAGGCACTACTACATTTTGTGATTTTGACGTTCCCATGCTGGCGATAGCTCCCAATTATGAAAAAGCAAAAGTGCGAGCGGTTTTAAGCAATATGATCAATGAGTTGCCGGTAGATGTGTCTGTAATTGAACATGGGATTGAATACCCGCTAAACTCAGCTATTGGGCAACAAAAACTAGCGGATAACACCGCATTAATAGAGCATTACCATCAGAGCAACGGTGGGCGCATCACCTGCCGTTATGGACCGCAGGCAGTAGATATGTGTTCGGTAGAGCTGCTACGAGAAATTAAAAACTTAGCAGATCAGAAAAACGTACTTATCAATATGCATGTGACGCAGTCGAAAGAAGAGATTGTTCAGTGCAAATTGCGCACAGGAAAGCGGCCCGTGGCGTTGCTGGAAGAACTTGGATATCTGAATAGCCACCTATTAGCGGCGCACATGACGAACGCAGAGCTATGGGAAGTAGAGCAGGTAGCGCGTTCGGGCGCGGCTTTGTGCCTGTGCAGCAACAGCATAGATATTATCAGTGGTGAACTGCCACCTGCACAGGAATTTTTAAGTTTTGGTGGAAAAGTGGGTTTGGGAACAGATCAAGCTCCTGGCAATAACTGCAACATGATGTTCAACGAGATGAAGATAACAGCATTGTTGCATAAATATAAAAATGCAGATGCTACGGTATTCCCCGCATGGAAAGTCCTCCGAATGGCAACCATTGAAGCAGCGCAAGCTTTAGGAATGGAAAAAAGTATCGGGTCATTACGCGCGGGCAAGTTGGCAGACATAATCATAGTGAATTTACAGGTGCCTCATCTCACGCCTATTCTGGAGGTGCCGGTACGTAATATCGTACCTAATTTGGTGTATGCGGCGCGCGGCGGTGAGGTTGAGACCGTGCTTGTGGATGGTCAGTTCGTTGTGGAAAATCATAAGGTTCTAACTGTAAATGAGTGCGAGGCTGTGACGGAAGCAAATGCGGCGGCTAGAAGTATGGAGCTACGCTTACAGAAGGAGGCGTGGACAAAAACATTACCTTTGGCTAGGTGGACGCAAGAGGAATATTATTGATGAGAGAAAAAGCGAATATTATTATCCATGGAGGATATGTGCTGACGATGGAAGGCCCCGGTTCAGGGATGATCCCGAACGGTGCCGTTGCCATTAGGGGAGACAGCATTGTTGCAGTAGGGCCGACACCGGAGATACTGAAACAGTATTCCGCCCATCGTTATGTGGATGCGCATGATCATGCCGTGCTTCCAGGGCTGATCGACTGCCATATTCATACGTCTAATGCAATCGTGCGAGGAGGCAGCCAGGATATCGCAAAATGGATGTACAGTGGTGTCCTTCCGCTTCTCAGTTTGGCTGAAACAGAGGATCTGGTTGCCGGTTCTATGCTGAATATCATCGAAGCTGTAAAAAAAGGCACCACAACCTTCTGCGATTATGATTTCCCCATGCTTGAGCTGATTAAAAATCATATCGCAGCAGGTACGCGCGTGGTAGCGGCCGAGATGATCAACGGCTTGCCGACCGTGACCTATGGTGTGGAGGATACGGCGCTTCGGGAGTTTGACACGGCACGGGAAAACAAAAAATTCTCCGATGCGGTGCGCCTTGTGGAGAAATACCATCAAACATACAATGGGCGCATTACCTGCATGATGGGACCGCAGGCTAGCGATATGTGCTCGGTGCCGCTGCTGAAAGAGATCCGGAGCTACGCGGAAAAGATGAATCTCGGCATTCATATGCACGTTGCCCAGAGTCCCCGGGAGACCCGGCAGGTGATGCAGCGGTATGGAAAACGGCCGGTAGAACTGCTGGACGAATTGGGGTATCTGGATCGCCGCCTGCATACGGCGCATATCACCGAGACAACCGCAGCGGAACGGGCGCTTCTAGCTGAGCGTGGTGTCAGCATGGCGTTGTGTACAGGCAGCATCGGTATCATCGGTGGAGAGATACCGCCTGCACAGGATTATATGGCGCTCGCCGGCCGTGTAGGCCTTGGGACAGACCAAGCTCCCGGCAACAACTGCAACAATCTGTTTAATGAGATGAAATTCACATCCATTTTGCATAAGGTGAAAAATACAGATCCCACTAGTTTTCCCGCATGGAAGGTGCTGCGTATGGCTACTATCGAGGCAGCACAGTGTATGGGTATGGAGGAAAGCGTGGGCTCATTACGGGCGGGCAAAAAGGCGGACGTTGTACTCGTGGCTCTGGACACACCTGCCATGAGCCCTGTGCTGGCGTGGCCGGTGCGCAATATCGTGCCGAACCTTGTCTATTCGGCCAGCGGCAGCGAGGTGGACACAGTGTTGATTGACGGGGCGTTTGTGGTAGAGAACGGCCGCATGCGTACAATAGACGAGGACGCAGAGATCAAGCGTGCAAATCGCTGCGCACAGTTGCTCTGCCAGCGTCTGGAGGCCACGGGTTGGGAGAAGGATATGCCGCTGGCCGGCTGGACGCGGGAGGGATATTATTGAGCGGGACGGAGCTGGAATACAGCGAGCGCCAGGCTGTGGTGGGAGCACGGCTGTATCTGATTCTCACAGCTGTGGGATACAGCACCATGGGCGCGGCGTTCAAGTTTGTGGATTGGAACCCGCTTGTCATCAGTGCAGCAGAAAAAATGTTCGCATTTTTTTGCCTTGGTATAGCCCGGGGAAGCTTTAAGATGCGCTTTTCTCGCCCCGTCTTGCTGGGAGCGATTTGCAGCTATGCATGTACCACATGCTTTGTGGCCGCCAATAAGCTCACGACAGCAGCTAATGCTATCGTGCTGCAATATACAAACCCCATGTTTGTGGTGCTTCTGTCGTGGCTTGTGCTACGCCGGAGGGCGCAACGCAGAGATATCTTGCTCACGGCCGTGCTTATGGGAGGAATCGCGCTTTTCTTCCTGGACGAGCTGTCGCCCGGACATCTGGTGGGCAATCTGCTTGCACTGTGCAGCGGGATATTGATGGCGGTCAATACACTGTATGCCCGATACTCTGGCGCAGATGTGATAGAATATGGTATGGTCTCGTGTTTGCTCTCTGTTGGCATTGGGGCCGCGGCGGTCATAACAGAGCCGCCGGTTGTCACGGCGGTATCTTTGGTAGCTGTGGTATTTCTGGGCGTGATATCCACAGGGATTCCCATGATTCTTTTTGCAAAGGCCGCTCCCTGCACGCCGCCGGTGGAGACATCTATCCTCTTGATGCTGGATCCAGTGCTGAATCCTTTGCTGGTGGCGCTGCTGGTGGGCGAGGTGCCAGGCCCTTGGGCCCTGGTGGGGGCGGCTGTAGTGCTGGGAGGCGTTGCGGCTTGGTGCTGGAACGGACGTCCGAAAAAGAATGGCAAAGAAAGTGCATAACGTCAATGAGAATTGCAAAACAGCAAAAATAGCGTTATAATTTAACCATAATATGGAAATATTCTGATAATCTTTTACAAGAAATGAGTATCAAAATGGTATTTAACAGTGAAAAAAGTTTAATGCGTACAGGCCTGTTTTCATCGCGCACAAAAATGATCTCCTATCTCTTGTTGCGCTTTATCGCGGACAAGGATGAACCGGCAGGTTCGTGGGTGCTGCGTGAGGATCTGTTGAGCTTTGGTATTGACTGCAGTACAGCCACCATTGGGCGGTATCTTAAGGAGCTGGACTATCGCGAGTATACCGTCCAAAAGAGCAATCAAGGCCGTGTGCTCACGCCGATCGGGCAGGCTCATCTGGAGGAGCTTGAAGAACGTCTAGAGCGCACGCGCATGCAGGAAAAGCTGAGCAAGGCCATGAAGGTAACGGAATATGGCGAGTTGATCGAGCTTTTATATGTACGGCGTGCGTTGGAGACAGAGGCGGCACGGCAGGCAGCCATCAGCGCCAGGGCGGAGGATATCGCGGTACTTATGCGTTCTGTGGAAGACCACCGCGATACTGTGGAGCAGAACCGGGATCCCACGGAGCCCGCTCTGGAGTTTCATGCGGTCGTGGCCGACATCAGCCACAACAAGTTTATTTGCCCCATTTTGAACATGCTGATCTATGAGGAGAAAAAAATAGAGGCTGTCATGGAGACGCTTGTCACACGGGAGCGAGGCAGAGTATATGTGAAAGAGCATGAGCAGATTGCGCAGGCCATCTGCGACCATGACGGGGAGAAGGCCGCGCAGTTCATGTATGCTCATATAGATGAACTGTGCAAAGCAGTGGAGGAACAGGCGTGCGAGCGTGGATATAAGTAATTATGTGTGCACGTTCGAAGCAGTCAAACATTGCTCAATCGCTGTTAGTGTTTTTGTAATTTGGGCAGCTTTGACAATCTTGCATGCTCGCCAAAGGGGAAAAGAGCAAGACCTGGAGGATTGATCTCCTTATACAGAGCGTTAATGATGCAAAAGCTATGTTTTGAAACTGTGGCCAGCACCAGAGATGAGATGTTGCCGTGAGAACTCACCGTCGATTGAGTTCTTTGCTGGGCTGTTTCGTATGAACTTTTCTATTGACTGCCATTCTTTACAACAGAATACTTGACTTGGAATGAGCTTGCTTTAAGTGTAAGCTCATTCTTTTATTTATATTAATTTTTTGTGAATTCTTTTTAATCGTGCAATGAACTTGCATATTTAACCTTTATGATACAGACAGAGCGAAGGAGGGAGGTTGGTCCCATAGTGGGAGCGAATGAACGTCGAAGGGCGATTCTTGAACTGCTTTGTCAAAGAAAACAGGACACGATGAAAAACCTTGCGAATGAGTTTCACGTTTCGCTCCGCACAATTTGCTATGACATTGATGAATTAGCCCGTAATTATCCGATTGTGACAACACGCGGCAAATATAAGGGCGGCATAAAAATTGCAGACGGATACCGGCTGGATCGAAAGTATCTAAATCCAGAACAGCAGCATTTATTGAAACGGCTGTCTAAAACATTGTCTGGCGAAGATCGTAACATTATGGAAAGCATCCTTCGTGACTTTACTCTGAAAGAAATCTCAGAAGCTGACCCCGGCTGCTGAGGAAAATGTTCTTTGAAAATCAAATATCCAATAGTTTGGCTACATACGTTTGTCCTGCTGCAACACAAAGGTGCCAGCAAGCGGAAATGATATTCTGAATGAATCGGAAATCTTTTACATAGCCTGTGGTGGGCTATGCGCGATGAAAATGGGCAAGCATAATGATACTCCCGCTTTGAACGCGTCACAGCATTGGGCGGCCTCACAGAAAGTGGGGAGGGAAAAACCCTGTGGAGGCCTCTTAACCAGTGGCACAGTCAAATATTGCCCTTGCGTCGGGAAGTGGTGTCAAATAGGCGCATTTTGATGAAACAGACACGGCGGCAATTCTCGTGTAGATCTCCTATGAGAGCAAGTGATGACGAGAGATTGCCGCTGTGTTTTTTGTATATTAGATGCCTATATATTCAGTCCGTGCTATAAGTGAAGGAGGCATAAAAATGAAATCGAAAAATATAAAGCGTTTGGAGAATTATCCGGATATTCTTTCGTTGGAGGATGTACGGTCTATTTTGGATGTTAGAACGAAAAAAACGGCGGCTCGATGGTTACAGGGGAAAGGGATTTTCTACTTTCGTGTCGGACGCGAGTACAGAATTCCAAAGGTTCATTTGGTGAACTATTTTATGGGGCTGTCAAGTATGTGATTTCGCCTTTCGAGCAAATCGGCAAACTTGTTATTACGGCTTTTGAGTGATAAATTAAGGCCGTCAACCGAAAGCGGTCTGCAAAGAAGAAGGAGGATATTATGGCCAAACAAAAAATTATTGCAGGCCATTTGGACCACAAGCACGGCTACTACTATATGGTTTTAAGTCTGCCGAACCCTGAAAAGGGAAACCGAAAGCTGCCGAAATGGTTCCCAACAGGAATTCCCTATGATGGAAAACGACAAACGGAGCGTGATGCCAAACGAATGCTGAAGGAGTGGAGAGAGGACTTTACCAGCGGCAAATTGACGCTTGCAATGATTGAAGCAAAAAAACGCTCCAAGGGCACGGATGGTGCTATGTCGCTGAAGTCGATTCCGATTCGCAAGGATATGTATTTTACGGATTACCTCTTACGATGGCTTGAAATCATCCAAGCAGATGTGGAAGAGGATACATTTGCAGGGTATTGGCGAACCGTTCACAATCCATTGTTCCCCTATTTTAGCGAACACAATGCAACGCTGGAGGAACTTTCGGCGGTAGATCTGACGCTGTTTTACAAGTATTGCAAGACGCGGACATACCGGGGAAAGCCAATCAAGGGAAACACCATTCGGCATTATCATGCGGTAATACATAAGGCATTGCAAGATGCAGTGGTGGTGCTGCGTATCCTGCAGTACAATGTTGCGGACTACGTTGTTGCACCAAAGGTGGACAATTATGTTGCTCCATATGCAGACACAGATGAGCTGCGGGAGCTGGTGAACGACCTGATGCATTCTCCCATCCGGGTGCCGGTCATGTTCGCCGCTTTTTACGGGATGCGCCGCAGCGAGGCATTGGGGATTCGCAAAGCCGTCATCGACCGGAAAAAGAAAACCATAACAGTATGCCACACGGTCATTGAGGTGAGTGTACAGGGGGAACACAAAATCATTCGCAAGGATCGCACCAAAAATAAAAAAAGCTTCCGAACGTACCCCCTTATCCCGCAGGTGGAAGCATTTCTGGATTGGGAACTTCAGCAGCAGGAGCAGCAGCGTGAACGGATGGGCAATTGCTATTATATGGGCGATCAGGATTACATTTGTCTTGATGAGACCGGGCACCTGTTAAGACCCGACTACGTTACATGCAAATTTTCACAGCTTGTGAAGAAACGTGGCCTGAAAAAGATTACTTTTCATGGCCTTCGGCACAGTTGTGCAAGCATGCTGTATGAAAGGGGACAGGATATGAAGAAAATACAGGAATGGCTGGGGCACAGCACGCCCGTTACAACGGAAACGATTTATGCGCATCTAAATGTGAAGCATAAGGATGAAACCGCGTGGATCGCCAATGACTGCCTGCCTTTGGAGCTTCCAGAAAAGATGAGAGAAAAACCAATTCAAACCGCATGAAAAAATTATTTTATAAGAAAATAATTTTTTGTATTTGAAAATGATTGACGAAGGTTTTGGCCATTTGGCAAAATGACAGACGAAAAACAGCAGACGAAAAGCAAGGCCCGTTTTTTGAACACGCAAAAGAAAAACCGCCTGTTCCCCGAAAAACAAGGAAACAAGCGGTTTTAGAGGCTGGTGCCGGTGGTGGGACTTGAACCCACACGGTGTTGCCACCAACGGATTTTGAGTCCGCATCGTCTGCCATTCCGACACACCGGCGTACGGATAGCTTTTATATTATACTATGCCGCTTTTGTAAAATCAAGCGTTTTTTGCCCGCAAAACGCTAAAAAACGATCTCCGGCCTTTTTTCGGCCCGGCGCCGGGCCGGCCTTTGCCGCCGCGGTGCGCTGCCGGTTTCGGCTGCGCAAAAAGATTCACGGCGGGGGCTGCCGGTTTCGGCTGCGCAAAGAGATTCACGGCGGGCGCTGCCGGTTTCGGCTGTGCAAAGAGATTCACGGCGGGGGCTGCCGGTTTCGGCTGCGCAAAGAGATTCACGGCGGGGGCTGCCGGTTCCGGCCGCGCAAAGAGATTCACGGCGGGGGCTGCCGGTTCCGGCTGCGCAAAGAGATTCACGGCGGGGGCTGCCGCAGCAAGCTTCCCATTGTTAAAAATGCAGCCGCCGGCGGAATTCGTTTTTGATCGTCCGGTCGCCGAACACGGCCATGCCTGCCAATGTGGCCACCGCCAGGATGCTGGGCACCACGGCGCCCACCAGGCTGTGCGCCAGCCCGGTGAAGTACAGCACGGGCATTGCCAGCCCAAACACCGCCAGCACCGCCTGATACAGCACATACCCCGCCCAGTTGGTGCGGTTGCACATCACCAGCACCACCACCGCCACGATGCCCGCGCAGATGAACGCGGGCACCACGAACGAAACGCCCCAGCCCCGGTAGCCTGTTTCAAAGTCCACAAGCACGGCCAGCGCGCTGCCCGCCACCACCTGCATGAGCACCTTGCCCGCCGCGTTGCCGCCGCGGCGCATGGCGTGGGGCACCACGGCCCAGGCGTATACCAAAGCCGTCACCACGATGGTCCACCACCAGAACGACGGCATCACAAGCAGATTTACCACGATGCACACCGCCGCGCCGACGACGGAGAGCAGCAGCAGCAGGCGTTTGACAAAATTGTATTCCTTCCGGCTGCCCGCCGGCGGATATACCGCCGCGCAGTCCGCGTCCGCCAGCCCGGCCAGGGGCGTGCCGCAAAGCGGGCACAGCACCGCCGGCGTGGCAACGTCCACATCACACGCCCTGCAATGTTTCATCCGTATCGCCTCCTGTCTCCAGCGTGACGGGCACGCCCGCCTTTGCAAGCCTGCGCACCACGCTGCGCGCAAGGCGGTTGTCCTCCACCTCGGTGGTGAAGGTGAGCGCCAGCGTGTTGCCGCAGGCGCAGGCCGTGGCCTTCACCGGCTCCCTGGGCGTGGTGGAGAGCAGAAAGCGGAAGCCCTCGAAATACCGGCGGAACGGCTCTTCCACACGCACCGGCCCCAGATTCGAGAACACCAGCGTGCTGCCATTGTTGGAATGCTCGTACACGATGCGGAGGATGCCGTTTTTCAGCGGCAGGGGAATGATGCGCGTGATGAGGTTCTTTTCGCTGCCCGCCGTAAAGGCCAGCTTCTGTTCAAATTCCTCCCGCGTCAGCTTTTCGGCAAACTGGCGCTTCACGGCCTCCATCACGCCCTCAAAGGGGACGGCGCGGCGCGCCAGCGGCAGGATGATCGTCAGGTTGGAAAAGAAATTCAGGGACGTCTCGGTGCCGAAGATAGGCCGCAGATTCACCGGGACAAAGATGCTGACGGGCCTTTTTGCGCCGTTGCAGGCCGTGTATTCTTCGTACACGCCGTAGGCGATGGCGGCTGTGAGGTATTCGCCCACGGTGGCGCCGAAGCGGCGGCACTCGGCCTTCAGCGCGTCCACGGGCATCAGCGCCGTGGCCACGCCCAGCCCGCCCGCGATGCGGTGCTCGCCCCGCAGATGATACGCGCCCGGTTCGCGGAACGTTTTGCTTTTGGCCGGAACGTAATGCTTGAGGTATCCGTCCTGCACCTCGCCCGCGGTCTCGGTGCCGTAGGGGGTGGCAAGCTGCTCGGGCGTGAACGCGTCCGGGTGGGCAAGCTGGCAGTAGCGGTAGCAGACGGCCTTCAAAAACTGCATCGCGCCCGTGCCGTCCGTGAGCACGTGGAAGGTCTCCAGATGCACGCGGCTGCCGTAATACAGCACACGGAACAGAAAGCGGCCTGTCTCCACGGGGTCGATGTAGCGGCAGGGGGCGTCCTGCTCGGGCAGGACCTGGGGTGTGGCGCGGTTGGTTTCCAGATAGTTCCAGAACAGGCCGTGCCGCAGGCGGACGTTGAACGCGGCAAAATAGGGGAGCGTTTGCTCCAGCGCCTGCTGGAGCAGCGCAGGGTCCACAGCCTCGCGCATCACGGCTGTCAGGCGGAATACGTTGGAATAGCGCCGGCTCGCCACCACGGGAAAGATATTCGCGGTGTTGTCCAGCTTGTGCCACCGCGTGGGTGCAGCGCGTTTTTTCATGGAAAAGATCGGCTCCTTTAACAGAGAGGATGGGAACGGGCGGGCCGCTTTGGGGCAGGGCGGCCTGCGGACCGCAGAAAGCGGGGAAGGGGGCGGCCCGGGCCGCATGGGAGGGGACGCGGGGAAAATCAGGCGAAAAGTGAAAGGTCGATGGCCTCGGCGATGGCCCGCCCGCCCGCGAGATTGGGGTGCAGGCCGTCGGGCAGGGCAAATTCCTTTTTCATGCCCACGCCGTCGTCGGTGTCCGCGATGGGAGCGCCGAGGTCCAGCACCGCGTCGAAGGGGCCTTCTTCAGCGATCCAGCGGTTGATGGCGCGGCGCAGCGCCTCCCGCTCGGGCGGGAACAGGTGGTTCACCTCCCGGGGCAGGATGAGCCCCGCGTATACCTTTACGCCCTGCTTGTGCAGCGCGTCCGCGATGGTGCGGGCGGCGGCGGCGTACTGGTCCACGGTAATAAGCTCCTCCTCCGGCGCGCCGCCGGTGCCGGGGTGCCCCAGATCGTTGGTGCCGAGAGCGAACACCGCGTGGGTGAGGCCCTCGATGGGAAGCAGGTCGTAGCGGTAGCGCTCGATGCCCGCGTGGCCGTACATGCCCCGGGAGGCGGGGGTTGCGCCGTAGAGCAGGCGGTTGCCGCCGATGCCGAGGTTGCACACGCTCACCCCGCCGCGGAAATGCTCGTACAGGCGCGCCGTGAAGGGCGTTACCCACGCGCCCTGCTGCATGATGGAATCCCCGAACATGGCCACGACGCGGGGAGCGGGCAGGGCGTCGTCCTGCTCCACGATCACCTCGGAGAGCGTGGTGGTGGCGCTGGAGATGTCCCAGGGCAGCACGCTTTTGGAAAGGTCTGTCCAGAGGCGGGCCTTGGGCAGCGCGGGGGCATCGCAGTGGTCGCCCTTGACGGAGCGGTTGGCAAAGATGCCCACAAAATTGCCGGAGGTGACCTTTTCGCCGCCGGGATAATAAAGGCTGACGGCGATGGTGCAGCCCGGCTGCACGGGCAGCGCGACCCTGTCGGAAAAAACGTCCCGCTGGGGCACCAGCGCAAAGCTGGTGTCGCCGTGCACGGTGAGCGGGCGCACGGTATCGGGCACAAGACGGCCCTTTGCGTCCGCCAGGCCGATGGTGGCGTTGCCCACCCACACGGGACCGTCGGAATAATAATTGCTGAATTTTACATAGACGGCGCTGCCGGAAAGATTGTTGGGGGCGAAGATGCGCACGGTGCGCGCGGCGTTGTTAAAGGGCTGCGCGGAAATATCGGTGTGCGCGACGGCAAAGGTGCATACACGGCGCGGCATAGGCGGCCTCCTTGTTATTGTATGAAATGCCCCGGGCGGTGTTGCGCGGGGCTTGTCTCCAGTATACCATGGCGCCGCGAAGCGGCCTCGACAAAACCGCATTCACTGCGGTTTTGCATGGTTCAATGTTCTCAAGCCCTGTGCGCGAAAGCGCATCAGCGCACGAAGAGCGCGCGGCCGCGCAAGCGGCGGGCTTGAGGTTATTATACCATGGCGCCGCGAAGCGGCCTCGACAAAACCGCATTCACTGCGGTTTTGC